>Ga0307514_10001409_pt1 | contig 29708 bp, 23 predicted proteins | sample 16_EM_MG_FD_203088 | JGI IMG/M metagenome (GOLD analysis project Ga0307514, IMG submission 203088) | Populus trichocarpa ectomycorrhiza microbial communities from riparian zone in the Pacific Northwest, United States - 16_EM | ecosystem: Host-associated > Plants > Roots > Unclassified | place... | reverse complement strand
CGCTACTTTTATTCCCTTTTTTAGTTGCGTATGTCCCGGCGCCGAGAAAGTGAACTTTGGACAGCTGTGACAACCGGTGTCACGCGCGGTCACAGGGAGGTCCGCGGGGTGCTCGTTTCCGGTATAAATTTGGCCGCAGGGCGACGAGAACTCACTTTTGCAGGTTAATATTTTTTTGGTGTGTGGTAGTTGACTAGTAGATTACACCATATCAATATTTAGTTGGGCAGGTCTCTCTATCGCGCAAAATAAAATCATGTGTAGTTTGATATGGCACAGTTTTCAGGGAAAACAAACGATATTCCAGTAACCGATTCTTCTTTTTCTAAAAGTTGTCAACACAATGCTTCAGATATGTAGGGCGTTCGGCCAACCAAATATCCAGGCAAAATCTGGGGTTTGTGTTGCCCAACGGTCCAATCATTCAAGTTGCCCAACCTGTTCAAGGAGCACTCGATCACTGTAGGACGTACAAATGGAACACGGAGAGTACAATAAATTTACATGAGGTAGACCCGGTTCATAGATCCAGCTCAGACGCCCGTGACCAGATATGACCTCAGGCAATTCCCACGAAATGGTAGAAATTATCGTCCGCGTTGTAGGCGGGTAGATGTAGAGTAGCAAACGGAGTGTTATAGTGAAAACGGTATCTAGAGCATCGCGAGCAACCTACACACATGATACATGATGCATGATGCCCCGAGGTCTGACTCCCAACCGGGAGGGAGCGTGCGATGACCATGACACTTCCCCCTCGCCTACGCCGCGTCCAACCCATTTCTGTAGCTAGCCATAAACCAGTTTAACCTTTTTCGATGATCGCGAAGTGATATAACGCGTATTATCGGGTGGGTCCTGCTCATTCAACTCGAGTTACCGAACGTCGGGGATCTCGGTTTTGTCACCCTCGACGATTACTGGAACAGACAGGGAGGAAAATAAACAGATACGTTCTACTGCAACGCCGTTACAAGCTCGATGTTTGTACGATAAGTATTTAGTGAGATATGAGTTTTCGAAGGTTTTCGAGGGTTTTTTGTCACGCCCGACTGCGGAGGTTAACGGGATCTTTTCCCCCCCTACCTTATGTCGTGAAGCGAATAAATATCCACCATTTATGAACAGGCCAAGACTTGTCGAAAGTTCGCGATAGGTCGCTTAATGAGTATCACCTGAGAATGCCCAGTCGTCTCCGGATGTGGAATGGGCTTTCTCGGGATTTCTGCTTAGACTGGCCATCGATTTGTGGCAGGGTGGCCGCCTCGGTCGGTCGCGAGTTAGTACTGCCTAGCGATAGCCATCAATTTGTGCCGGGGCAGCCGCCTTGGTCGTTCGCGAGTTACAGCCCTTCCGGAAATCCTTGTCTTCATCAACTTTTTTTTTTTTTTTTTTCGTTTTGACGTCGACAGCTGCTGCGTCTGATATGTCAAAAAATACTGCGCGGTAGGATCCGCCCGATTTCTCAATAACCTTTTTGCCCGGGATCCACCCGCGTCTCACTGGGTCTGTCGGGTGGATGGGGGGGAGGGGGCGGGTTGTGGTCCTCGTTATAGAAGTAATACGAGTGCAGAGGGACATCGTACGAAGAGAGTTGAGTGACAACACGCCGGTCGTGGGCATTGCCGCTTGTCGGCCACTATTTCGTGTGGTCGATCTCAGGTTAGCTGGGGCCATGGTGGGAAAGGTATGGGAGCGGAATGCGCTGAACGGCAGGTGTTTGGCCGAGTTATACACGCAGAAGCCACGCGGTAGGCCGTATGTGCGTTTAACACTTGCAGGGCTGTCGACTTGCAAGTCCTGATCAAGACACATATAACCGATCAATTCAATCACCGGTCTGTGATAAGGGTTCATCGCTCCGGAATGTTCGGTGCGGGTTGGTGACGGCGGTGCTTGTTCTGGCAGACATGGGAGCTGAAGCTGAAGCGCTGAAACGTGGATTGATGGGCCCATTCGGAGATTCTCTGAAAGGGAGTGAAAGGGTTAGCGGGCTTTAGCGGGGCAAATAATTTGCAGCGGTAATTTGCCACGTACTCTTTGCGGGTGTGGCGCAATGCCAATGGTAACGCGTCTGACTTCGATTGTCATTTGCTATCAGAAGGTTGCAGTTGCTCATCTTTTTTCCTTTCCTCTCACCGTCTTGTGTGGCGATATGTAAGGCTCATAAAGGGATGGGGGTCGATCTTTGAGTTTGAACCCACCCCCCACCATCCACCTCCCTCCCTGACTTCACCCGTTGTTGTTATCTGTCACCAGCTCCATCGTGGTTGAAGCATGGCTACAGCGGATCAATTAACCACTTTCATTAAAAGGCAACGTGACCTGCTCGTCCACGAGCGTGATGCGGAAATCGAGCAAAGCGCACTACTCCTCACAAACTGTGGGCCAAAGCTACTTGAACAGAAAGGCCTAGTGATTCTCGGATTGGGAGTCGCTAGTATAAACATCGGTTTGGGCGGGAAAAGGTAGCGTGCCCTCTATGTTTTTTGGACCGGCATGATTACAGCAGCTCCAACTTTGTTTACCTTTTGATGGTATTGGTGCTCGGCGCCCCGGCATGGCTGGGTCAGGTCCTTGAGAATAGCTCATCCCCACTACCTCGCTGTTCATGAAAATTAACAACTTATACCTGATACGAACCACGGGCCACTGACGACCCTAAAGGACCGAAAAGCAGGTGGGGAAACCAGATGACCGACTTGCCGGGTGAATCAACGGACCGGCAGGTGCCGCGGTGCCGCGATGCCGGACTCCCTGTGGAAAACGGTCTATCGAAGTGAAACCTGCTGTAACGGAGCAATAGTTTGATTGAATTGGAACGTCCAGTGGCGTACAATGTCATCACCGCTGTTCCCTCCCCATAATCTTAGGTAAGGTGGCTCCTCATCATCGGGGCATGTTGACCAGGACCATCTAGGCCGGGTGACATTGCTCGGATCGAGGATAATTCAACGGGAGGGAAGCCCGAAAGCGCTGGTTAAAATATAAGTTGACGCCGATAAGTCAACGACGCCTGGGAAACAGATAGAAGGCGTTGTGTACAAGGTACTTCTGCCGCCCTGACTGCTTACAACGCGAAAGGTGACCGATGCCAGAATTATCCTCGCGGTAGATCCGGCGGAACCGAGTACTAACGAGGACCTCGATCTCCCTGAGAAATCCCGTATTGTGAAACTAGCAACCAGTGTAACCTGTATCCGCGTGGAAAGGAGGCTGATGGTCTTTTGATGTAGGATGGAACAGGCCCTCGACCAGCTCGAACGGATGGTCTTGCCTCCTTCGGGAACGAACATTGGTATTCACTGTGGTCGGTTTGCTGTGCCTTGCTGAAGTTGCCTACAGGAGGAGGCCAGGTTCACGCCCCCTATGACAAAACCCGTTGAGGTGCTGCTGGGAATCTCCGCTCCTTTAGAGAGAACACCCGTCGAAAACATCGCCTTCTCCGATCCAACACTAAAAGACAGTCAGAAGGCGGTCCTCAAATTTGCGTTAGAATCGCCGGAAGTCGCGCGCATCCACGGGCCACCAGGTATTATAGTAATATCCTGCCCAAAGTCAAATCTTGACTCAGTACCGTAGGCACTGGGAAGACCCACACTCTGATCGATTATTCGTCAATTAACTTCGGTGACTTCCGCAAACCCCAAACCATTGCGTGTTCTCGTATGCGGTGCATCAAACTTGGCTGTGGACAATATCCTTGAGAGGTTGCTAGCGTTACCGGTCGGGGAATCCGAGAGTCGACTGGAGGTCACGAGAGTCGGCCATCCTGCCCACGTAATGTCAGACGATCACGTACTCGACTCAATATCAGACGGTCGGACGAGGTCGGTGAGGTCGACTCAACGAACTGCGTATCATGTTAACTGGTGAATTCGCAAGGCGGCACTTGCAAAAGGCGTAAATGCTGAACTGGAAGCCATTCTCGGGATCCTATCTGGGATAGGGAAAGGTGCAAAGGGAAGATCTCCTCGTGGCCTAGAGCGGAAGAAAATATCCGGGCGTTGAGAAAGGAGTACATGACTGCGTGGTCACCGTGAGCCTCCCTAACATTATCACTATGTTAGGTACCACAGGCCATCAGCAAGCGTGACTGAGGGGTCTCAAAAGCGCTCTCCGCAACTCCTAGACCGCAGTGTTGACTTACCGTTCTTCCAGGGGAAGGCAGTTGCACGAGGACCCTCACGGAGAGTGGAGCAGGCACAACGAGAACGAAGCGATGGTTGTCAAGAGTACATTACTCGTCTGATATGTTTGGTTGGTCCCCAGTTCACATTCACCCCGAACACCCCAAACTAGGTTGGTTCAGGCACAAGTAAACCGCGGCCCGCTCGAGGGGAACAGTGCAACGAAATGATTTTCGGAGAGTCATGGCGGGTGGCGTTCACTTTTTGAGTCTTAAACAATAGCTGTGGCCTCGACTATTCCCTTTCTCAACGAGTATCTCGGTGGTCGGGGGTCCAACGGGCGGCAGTGAGTCACTCGGTGTGTTTTATCGGATGCAACGTACAATCGGTCATTAAGAAATGAAGTAAAACGAATGAGAGACTCGGAACATCATACAACGTTGCTTCTCAGTTGGGAGAATGGTTCGAGAGAGACCCAAACCCCCCATTTTCGTACAGGTTTTGCATGTAAGCTCTGGCGGTGCTCGTTCTACTGGGCCTATCCCGTGAATCCCGGGAGAAAAGCGACTTACCAAATCGTCCCAGAGCGTTTGATGATTGTTCTTCCGTGGTGGGAGTGAAGGACGGAGTGAAGCGGTATGATGTGGATGGCGAGGACCGAAAGTAGTTTCCCCCCCAAGGAGACGTGTACTGAGGGTGCTGGGCACCAAGATGTCCCTCCCGTCTTGCTCTCTCCATCTCCACAAGATGAGCTTGGAACTCGCTCTTCTCCCTTCGGTATTCGGATGCCAGCCTACTGGCTTCGTTCTCGAACCTCCGGATCTCCTCATGCATCCTCCTTGCCTCAACCTCCAGTTCATTCTTAGTCTCCTCGTCCTTCTCCCTTGTAGCCTGTTCTAACTCCTCCGCGAGGACGCGTACGTCTTCCTGGTGTTTCCTGATCTGGTCGTTCAGCTCTCGGTTGAGCTCCTGACCAGCGCTTGTCTCGACGATGTCTTTTCCGTCGTCGACAAGCTCCGTCTGGATCTGCAGCGGTAAAGGATGGTTGTTGACGAGGAGGCGGATGATCGCCTCAGCCGAGGGAATGGTGTTCTCATGGCGAGCCATCCGGGCACCCTTCTCGAGGACGGGTTTGAAGAAAATGTCTTCCCCCACCAACTCGGCCTCACGTGCATCACCGACTTCGGGTTCAACTCCTCCCCACATATTGGTGACGATGACCACATTTGTCAGTGCACTGTCACCGCATAGATTCCGGAACATTCTGAAGTTTCTCGTCTGGGCCCCACCCATCCTAAGATCAGAGATCCGGTGAAAGTAAAGGACACCGCTGAGGATGAGCCCAAGTTGTCCGTACCTATACATATGAGATATAACGACAGGGACAAGGATAATATAGTGTCCTGCGTCAGAGACTTAAACTCCAGGGCTATCTCTGTTTGACTCACAAGGATTCGAGGTACGCTGCGATCGTCCGGAGCACGTCTGCATCACTCTGCGTGGTATCGTCAAATCCAGGCGTATCAATCAGAACGACACGACGGCCGTCGAGATTAAAAGTCTGTCCCACTTGTACGGTGTTTGTACAAGAATGTAGCCGTTCGCTAACGCCGAGGCTGGATCCACTGACGAGGTTAATGAACTGTGCAAGCCGCAGGTGTGAACGATGAGCTTTCTCGGCAACACAGCAAAAACGTAGCGAGAAACATACGGTAGACTTTCCGCTACCAGTCGAACCCATGACACTATCAGTAAAGGCAAGGTCAGCTGACGCGTTGACGGCATGGCTGAGTTGAGGAACACAGAGCCTACATGATTCCCACTTCAGGTTTTACTTCAGGAGTATCCGACTTCGGGGGAGGGGTTGGGTATGAATAAGTCCTTGTTTCACCTTCGCCATTAGCGTAGATTGCTGGGGTCGAGTGTCGGCTAGCAATCGAGGACATTTGTGCCGGCTTTGGGGCCGGGAGATCAGGATATGTCGGGAGGTCCAAATCGTCAGCATAGTATGCGGGACGCGTAGTCACAGCTGTTGTCGGGAGGGGAGTTTTTGTGAGGCGACTTTTCTTCGTTGGATCGCGTGTCTTGTTAGAAAAGCCCGGGAGGAATCGGGGCATCATTCCGGTGGAGGGAATAGAGAGAGTTCCCCATAATCAGACGGTTTATTATACAAGTCCATCCGACGAAGGCGTGGCCTGTGCCCCATACGGGGACTATTGCGAGGAGGCCAAAGCTTGTCATTGCATGGAACAGATGGTGGTTCGGATGGCAACTTCCACAACCAGAATTTTCATTTCCGTCGGTTCCTGCCCACCAGACACCGAATGAAGTCCGCCATCGATAAGCTTGAGTTAGGCGACAAGAAACGTGCACAGCATGCGTCCAACGCACGAAGTTCCTGATATCAGCTTATTCAGTCAGTTGTAAAGACCCGCCGAGACCCACCTCCTCACGGAGGGTGTCAGCGTATATGACGATATTTGCGCATCGAGTCTGGATGGGAACCGGATTCGTGGAAGATCATCGATGATCACCAGTGAGTGTTCTTGCTCGTGGAGCAACCGAAATGAAAGGACGGCGTATCGATCTCATTCAATGGTTTTAATGGTTCGCGACTTCAGGACAACCCACACGCTTGCCTGTGAAATGACCGGCCACAACCAGTTGGTCCAGCCAAGGGGACATACAGTGAATTCCGGGAAAACAAAAGGGCGTACAACACTGACAATACGATTACCTAGATGACGACGCAGGTACCTTTGGACTTTGGAGGAGGCCTACTATTATTCCATTTACACTCCAACTCGTGGATCCGTTGCAGCATCGCTTCTCGCTCTTCGGTAGAAGCGGTGGTATTCCTCTCAAGCTCAGCCTTGAGCTCGTCGATCTGTTTCATGTGTTCCGCATGAGCTCGCAATCTCTCCAGACGAGACTGCTCTTGCATCCGCTGCACCGCCTCCTCCATCTTCTTCCGTTCCAAGTTATACTTGGCTGCCATCGTGTTGGACTCCGCCCTCATCCTATCCATCTGTTCCCTGATCCTCCTCGTCTCTTCCTCCAACTCCCTCCTCGTCTCCTCGTCCTTCTCCTTGAGCGCTTGCCGCATTTCCTCGCGGAGAGCGTTCATCTCGATCTCATGATGCCTGATCAGCGTGTTGAGCTCCTCATTGAGGGCCTCGCCAGCCGCCGTATCCTTGATATTCTTGCCCTCATCAACAAGTTCCTGCTGGATTCGGAGAGGGGCGGGATCGTTCTTCATGATACGGCGGACGATATCGTGGGAGGACTGAGTGGTGTTGTGATGACGGGCGAGTTGCGCATTCTTGTCGAGGGCTGGTTTGAAGTATATTTCTGTGAGTTCCCGTTCGCGAGCTTCGCCAACGCTCTCCTCGACCTTCCCCCACATGTTTGTAACGATGACAACGTTCTTGAGGCTCGATTCTCCGCAAAGCTTGCGGAACATTTTGAAGTTTCGTACGGATATTCCAGTGAACCGTTCATCAGAAATGCGGTGAATGTAGACGATCCCCGCGAGTTTAGACCCGCTCTCATACCTAGCGAAACTCTGAGTCGATACGGTCTGCGATGAATAACAATACCTACGTGACTGCCAAAAAAGCTGCAATCTTTTCAAGGATTTCGGCATCGCTCACGTTGGTATCGTCGAAGCCGGGTGTATCAATTAGGACGACCCGTCGTCCATCGATGATAAACTCATTGGCAACCTGGACCTCGGCGGTACACGACTTCAAGTTCATTCCGACACGAAGTTGTGAGCCGCTCGCCAGATTGATGAACTGAATACCGTGAATCAACTCGCAGATAGAAAAGGGCTGATTGTCCTCACGGAAGTCTTCCCGCTTCCTGTGGCGCCCATGACACTGTGATAATCATCAGCCCGCCCCGGTATTGGTTAAACACTGGTTGCATACGCAATGCCGATGGGTGGGAGACTTTGTCGCCCGCCATGTGTCTGGGATGGACTTGGAACGTTTAGTGTGCACCCAGATGGTCCCGAAACAAGGCGGCACATACGAAACTCTCTCTTCGGGTAACATCTTCCGTATGTTGGTAATTTGGAAGGATGGTAGGAATGTATGAAAGATCGAGGGAGGGTGGAAAAGTGTGGCTTATCCCTCACATTCTTATCTGTGTCAACTCACAGGGGTCGTGGAATGCACGATGCATTCAACTCGTGTATGACCCACCCCCGCTGCCAGGTACGGGTCACCCTGATTCTCGACCGGCCACAATGAGAAGAGGGAGTTTGACGGGATAACCCAATAAAGCGATGGCATATCGGTGGAGATGAATAGGATCAGCCGCCTCTGCCCCAGATCTTATCAAACATGTGGGTGACTGCCCGGAGTCGGCGCCCCAGTGGCTGGTGCACCTGAAGGAAGTCCGCGATTTCCGGCGTGGGGATAACCCCGCGAAGAAAGAGAGTAAGCATATGTTCTCCCCGCTGTGTGCAGGATGAAATCACGGAAATTACCGACTAGTCGTGGGCATCGTGAATCTGCCCTTCCAACGATAGATTTCAAAGCCCAGCAGGAGGCGCATGGATGATAGGGGTGGTTGCTGATCTTATCGGGCCCGATTATAACGGGCCTAGCTCTAAGCAAAGGGGAGCTTCTTTGTTGCTGCCGGTTTACCTACGTAAGTTCCATGTGAATACGCTGAGTTTCACGTGCGCCATGTCAACGCATTCGTGCTATTACCAACGAGTCTCAGAATCCGAACGTAAAGTTGTGGCCTTGGGATGGTAGACCAAATAGGTGAGTGGGGAACACATGGAAGGTGGGTGCAAATTCGCACTGCGTGACATCATTGAGCGTTGAAAATGTGGGAATTCACCATCATGATCATCAGCCCGAGGGCCGATCGTAGGTTATGAACACGTGGTGCGGCGCTCGAATGAATACTGGACTGTCTGCGCGAACAATCCTCAGAGATGGTTCTGGTTGGTTATTGTAGGGTGTACTTCGTCGTTTCGTATAAATTCGTACTCGTCATGTAAAGTACCAACACAATGGAAAGAGGCGTGAAATGCGAGGTAGGACAAAATAAATAATATAAGCAAACTGTAACAGAGGTTACGGTCCTTGAATTGCGTAGGAATGTAAGTTGATATTGAGAGCAATAAAAACTCAGTAAAGAACAGCACGGAATTAAGCAAGACAAGGAGATGAGGGGAAGGGGGAAGCCAGTGGCAAGACAGACGGCGAGGAGATGCTAGGGTGAGAAGATATCGCGCAGGTGGACTTGATAGTGTTGGAGGGAAATTAGGATGGCATTCGAAATCGAGAAACAGTGAAGAGGAACTGAGATGAAAGCTCTTGTCTAAGCTCCAATCGCGGTCGTCCGCGGCGTCTCCCCGCTCGTCTTGGTCAAATCGGGAGAGCTCGTTTTGAGTGTAGCGGCAACCATCTCCGGGGTCAAGGTCACATCCGTCCCCTCATGGATATGTCGCATCTGGCTAGTTTCCAAATCCGTCCTCACCAAAGTTTTGTCTACCTCGGTGTGGTTCGAGTGAGTCTCAGCTTCACTCTCATCATCAGAACCTGACTCTGAGTCGGAAGACGAAGAGGAGGTAAAGGTACGGATGCGCGCGTCCTGAGATCCTTTGGAGTTAGGTTCGAATGCAGAGGAGTCGCTGTAGTCTTCATCATTCAAGCTGGAAGAATCGTCCTCGACCTCATTCACAGAAGTCGCCCTCGGAGTCTTTTTCCCTCCATCGTTGACACCCTCATCGTTCCCAGTCTCACTGCCTTCTGTACCCTCGTCTCCATCAAAGAACTCCTCCGCTTCGCTGCCACTCCCGTCCTCAGTTAAATCCCTCAAACTAGGATTATTCGACGGCAGTTGGACCATGATCTGCGGGGCTGGCCCTGAGGTACCCGTGAGCGGCGAGGACATAGAACCACCTTCGCCATCGTGAGCGGTCCGAAAACTCTCCATGGTCAAATAAGAACCCGCAGCGGAGACAGAGCGTGGTGGTAAGCTCTCATCTCCATCACTTTGAAGGTTTGCCATCGATTTAGATTTCAAGGCGGATTTCGACGAGGGGGGATGGCCCACACCGAGGTTTGGGGTGGATTTCTGTTTGGATAGCGAGCTTTGTGACGGCGAAGTGAGGGCGTCGACTGTGAGTTGCGAGGGGGGATCCGCCTGAAGATCTGGTGACGGTTCCGTGATTTCTGGAAATGGAGACTCCCCACGTTGCAAATTGTCGCCATTACTGAGCGCTGGTCTCCTCAGGCTGGATGCGGATCCATCATCAGGATTGGGCGAAAGATCGCTGAAACTCGGCCGATGTATCGAATCAAAATCCGGTGGGAGATCCAATCCCGATGACGAAGCGGCGAATGCGATGGCATCTGGCCCATATGGGAGACCGAACCTTCCAAACGTGTCTTTCGAAGAGAGGAACTTGACCTGTTCGGATGTGGGTCCAGTACGGGGGTAAGTGAATTCGGTACGGGTAGCGGTGTGAGTGAGGGGAGGGGAGATCGAGTTAAGGGATATCATCGAAGGTGAAGTCAGCGGTACGTCGTCGTGATTTCTCGATAGCGTTCTGGATAGGGCATTGAACACGGAACCCGTGCTCGATGAGTTGTTTCGGTGAGTTCGTCCGACACGAGATCTCCTTGGTGAATCATCCGAATCCACAGAGATAGGACCTGATACTCTGGATTGGGCTGAGGGTTCACGAGAATGTGAAGGAGTGGGGGTGGAGTTTTGGGCATTCGGTGGGGGCGAAAGCGCAGTCTGTTCGTCTGCAGTGCTGTTGTTCGCTCGGTGTGGCATAAACCTATTGAGGAAGCCAGAGATCCTTGCAGACTGGGAATTTTGACGACGGAGTACGGGCGCAGGTTCCGTCGCGACGCCGAGGTCGATAGTCTCGTACGCTGGCGCATCCCCTCTTCGAACGTCGATGAGCCTCGAGTGGCTCTCGTCCGAGCCGTGATGGTCGTAACTTCCCCGGCTAACGTTGACACTGGGTCGGATCAACTCTGGCGAGTCATTGCGGGGCGGTAGGAGGGTACGGGTGATGTCATTGGAGTTACGGTCGATACCCTCGGTGTTTAAGGTCGTGTCAAGAGTCGTGGTCATAGAGTTATCTACATTTCGGTGTTCCCCTTCGACGTCTTCGTCCATATCTTCGAGACTCCTGCTCATACATGATCGAATGAGAACTACCGAGAAGACGAAACCGTCTTGAGACATACCGATAGATAACGACTTCATGATCCCCAGGCTCTTTCATGTAAGCTGGCAGAGATCTGGTTGAGACTTGGCTGGGGGTCCTACGAGGTCGCCGTGGTCTTCTGGCGGTCGTAGTCGTGGGGCGCGTGCCACCAGTGAGCTCCACTGCTGTTAGCTCACGAGTTTGGCCGGTAGTTGTGGCATTTGCGCCGCTTGAGACCGCATTCCCACTCGCGACCGTTTGCCCCCTCCGTTCTAACAGCTTCTTACGGAACACGTACAAACCGCCAAGGAAAATGAAAGCTCCGACAGCGATAATTGGAACCTACCAATGCCGAACAAAACGTGCTGTTCAGCGTCTGACGCCCTGTAACAAAGAGCGAGGAGTGCATACCCAAATCCCAGGAGAGAACCCTGTGTTGGCTTTGTTACCGTTTCCTTGTCTGGCGTGGACTCTCTGCAATGGGGCGGCACGAACGAGAGAGAGAGAGACGACGGGGAGAATGATAGATAGTATGGACATGATCATGAAGGGATGGGGAACGAGTCGTGAAGGGGCCCACAGTGCCCGTATCCCATAGAACAGCCTGGGGTCAAGCGCTCATTTCGTATAAGGGATAAATGGATTAACCTCGGACTCTTTTATTATTATAACCGGAGCGTACTCTTTATTCTGCAATGATACGTGCGTCCTTTCTACTACTCTAATCGCCGGGAGGACTCGAGGTCCAAAGAAAATCCGACGGAGAGGTTGGGCGACAAAACCCCAGTGACATGATCCGAACAAACCGAAAGACCCACGGGGACTGGCCGGTATACCAAGCTGACACCTCTACGGGCGGATGGCACATCATGTATCTCTTTCCAGGACCTGCTTCAATTTTCGCGCGAGACCTTCTGTGAGTTTCAATACTCCATCCGAAGTACACATTCGGTACGCGGGCATCGGTTGGTAAGTTTCCGCTAAGAACTGCGATGCAGAGTTTCAGCATTGTGGAATCATATTTCACTCCCAAATATAATCAGTGCCAATGGCGTAAAACTCACCTTTCCGTCTTGCACCCTCACAGACGCTATGATGTCATCAGGATCCCCAACACGGCCCAGAGGTGGGATATTCCTCTCATCTAGAGGCGTATAAACCCAACAATTAAACTAGGATAAGTGAGGGTGATCGTAACAAAGAGACGGACCGTGGATGTGCATCCACCCTTCCTGGAGCTGGCGCGCCCCGTTTGCCTGAACCTCATCAACCCCCTGCTCCAACCCTTCACGTATAGCTTTATGTAAAACCCTCCTGAACCCAGCTGCAAGACGAGATCATCAGCGGTGTGTGTGGCTCGAGATCGGCAGGCTGACTTACGATTCTCCTTGAAATCGTTCAACCCAGCCTCGACGGCATGTCCGCCCTCGCTCGCAGGCAAATACCCAATTATTTGTGGGGACCGCACGTCGGCTGATTTTAACGCGTTGAAGAATGATAGACCAAATACGTAGTTCGTCGCGGATGCAGCACTGGAAGGAGGCTCGAGCAAGTGGTAGAATAAGTCCGGCCGTTCTGGGTCAGCCAGGACGCGAGAATTAGTTCCGGAATTCGCCTGAGGCAATGTTGTTGAATATTTCCGGGGTGGTGTACGTGCTGTATGGGTGTAGGTTTGTCGACATAACGTCCGAACCGGAATGCCCGCCCTCAGCCAGGTCTGTGACGTTAACACCCAAGGAGGAGGCATCGTGGGAAAGCGGAACGACGACTGAACGGAAATCGGACTCATGTCAATCCCGGAGTTTTCGTTCTTGCATTTCCAGATGGTGGTCAAGCGGTATATTGTGAGTATGATATACCTTGGTAGGAATATAGAACGATATAAGACGAGCAGATGGGAAAGAGATGATGAGTTATGAAATATATAATGTGAAAAATGTATTCTACAGGTACCAATGATGCAAGGAGTCAAGAAACAACGAGGAAACAAGCGCGTTAGAATGAGATCGATTAGTAGTTGATAGCAAGGCATAGCAACGAAGCGGCATAAGACAAGCAAGGGAAATTAGGGTGCAACAGACGTGCAATCAGATATAAGAGGTCGTGGGGCATCGTTATAATCAATTCATACAAATCACTGTTGGAGGGAGTCGCGGGGAGAACGAGGTCCGAACAACCCAGGGGGACCCCGGGCTGGAAGGACTAGCTGAGGTTCGGTTGTCGGTGGAGTGGGTACATATCGAGTATCAGCTAAAGGAAGACCGGTCAGTAAAGGGAAAAACCTAAGTAAATCACCGCAAATACTCACGTTCCCACTTGGCCCACGAAGAGACAGTAGGTCGAGGTTCAGGCACGGGGGGTGGCGGGGGCGGCTCCTTGGCCTTTTTCTTGCGAGGTCGTTGTTGGACTGTTCTCCAAGCTGGGCGAGCAGACTCAGGGGCGGGAGGAGGAGCTTCAGGAGGTGGCTGATCCTCGGGTGGACCGGGTGGACCGGGTGGGCCTCCGCCAGGTGGCCAGGGACCGCCATAGTGAGCGGGATCGGGTTTCCTGCGAAAGGGGTGACATCAGAACACAGTCAGGAGGGTTTAAGAGTGTACACACCAGTCTGGATCGAACTCTCCACCTGGTCGGTACTTGGCACGTAAGGTAAGCAATGTACCCAACTCGCTGTGGGGCAATCAGAATTCGTGAATACCACGCAGAGTGATGGTTCTCACAATTGAATATTTCGCTTCTCCTCCCTAAGTTTTCCAACTTCGTTCAATAACATACGAACCTCATTTGCGAGAGACTTGCTGAACTCGTCGAGATACTATTTGTTTTGTGAGTTGGTGCAGAGACGGCGGGACACAAACAACGTACCCCTTGCACGTTGTAGGGAACCTGCTCGTTCGCAGTTTCACGAATGGCAGCCAAGGTGTCTTCACGATTCCTGGCAGAATCGTTCCTCCAGCTCTCGGCCATCTGGTCCATCCACTCGCGCTGTTCCGCGTTCTGGCGGGCAAGTTCCTCCAATACTCGTTCGATTCCTATCCAATTTTAGAGCAACACACAAACCTCCGGCCGGTCAACGTACCTGGTCGAGACTCGGCTGCGATCCTCTCCTCTTCCCTCCGGATCCTCTCTGCCTCCCTGTCCTCGATGATCCTTGTCACCATATCGTACAGGTTGCCGACCTGAGCGTCCTTCTCCACACGACGATTCATCTTTTCATTCCACCGTTCGTCCATTAGCTCCTTCTTCCTAGTACACTCATCCCGCTGCTCCTGGACGAGGTTTGTGATGTCGCTGAGCTGAGCATGAACGCCCTCGTGCCTTTCCGTGTCCTCCAATCTCTCCCTTTCCCTTCTGTCTGCCTCCTCAGAGACTCTCAGCGCCCTCTCTGCCTCAAGGTCGGCCTTGACCTGTGCCAATTCGGTCTCCAATTCTGTAATCTTGGCTTGCCTCTCTTCATCCAAGCGAGCGCGCTCCTGACGAAACTCCTCCATCATCCCCTCTCTCTCTGCTGCGAGTTCCGCTCGCTCGTTAGCCATCTGTTCGCGTTCGAGCTCGACGATCTCCCTGATCTCTTCAGCGTGGCGAGCAGCAGCAGTTCGCATGGACTGAACTATAGAAGCTGCATCCTCTGGGATCAAAACAGGCTCTGGCCCTGCCGCAGGTTCCACCACTGGGAGGGGAGCGGGTGATCCTGGAACGACCGGAGTAACGGGTACAGTAGGAGAGATTGGTGGGGTGTGAGCTATAGCGCTCTCGGCGACGTGCACAGACTCGAATGACCCCAGGTCTGAAGGTGGGACTGCCACCGTGACGGGCGGAAGGGCTCGAAGTCTGTCTTCCAAATCTGCCCAAATCTGGTTCCGTCGGTGAGCTGCTTCTTCCGCTCTCGTCAACTCTGCATCGTCAAAAAGTCTCTGTCGTGACTCCTCATTTTCGCGGAAGATTCTCTCTCTCCTATCTTCGGCCTCGGTGGACGCTTCAGCAAGCTCGCCCATGTGTTCCTCAAGGTCCCTAAAGCGATCCTGTCTTTCGCGTTCTCCATCTGCGAAGGTGAGTTCCTGGGATCTTGGCCCCGAGCGTGACCTTGCCCTAGAACGAGCACGACCAGGAGGTGGGACACGTCTTGGGCTGGGTGAGCGTGAGAGACCAGGTTCGCTAACAATGACCGAGTCTTCAGGGGTGATCGAAGCGGATCGTCGGAGATGTGTAGTCTCATCACCCTCCGAAGGAACCTCTGGTATTAGAAGGATGTTAGTAGACGATCTCCTTGGGAAAAATGCAGCCACTAACGGATATGTGGACCAGTTTTCATCAAGGGCGTGGGCTGCTCTTCAACTGAACGGGGGATAGTGACGACGTCGGAACGCCGGGAATCGTAAGGTAGGTACGTCGGAGTGGTACCAGGGGGACCTGGGCCGATCAGAACCCTCGTCGTGGGTTGGGTGGGTGGAGGTCGCCGAGGGGATCGTGAACGCGATGGGGAAACCGAATATGATTGGGTAGGTGTATAACTCCTCGATCTACGGACAGTCCTTCTTCGATATCTTCCTACCCGGCTGGGGGGACTCCTGCTACCGCGATGTGTTCTAGGTGGCGTCAGACTTACGGAGCGCTCCTCGGTAGGAGTGATACTTCTGGATCTACCTCTTCCGTACCTTGACGGGCTGCGACTCGGGCTGCGACTGCGCCTGGTTGAGGTACGATGACGGATCCGCCTGGTTGGAGTTGGGCTGCCATCTCTTCTTGTTCTCGCAGGACTTTGGCTTGCACCTCGCCTTGTTCTCGCAGGACTTCCTCGCCGTGTTCTCGTGGGACTTCCTCGTCTTGTTCTTGTAGGACTTCCTCGTCTTGTGCTCGTAGGACTTCGGCTTGTACCCCGTCTAGTTCTCGTAGGACTTCGGCTTGCACCCCGTCTAGTCCTCGTAGGGCTTCGGCTTGCACCTCGTCTAGTCCTCGTAGGGCTTCGGCTTGCACCTCGTCTTGTTCTCGCGGGACTTCGACTTGCACCTCGCCTAGTTCCTGTCGGACTCCGACCATGAATTCGCCTTATGGGACTGCGGCTGACGCGTCGTGTTGGGGTTGGAGTTCTCGATATTGTCCTTTCGGGGTAAGGTCGACGCAAGACGTGCCGTGATCGAGGACTGACAGAGGACCTTGTTCGAGGGGAATACGATAGAGAACGGCGAGTGTGGTGGGTGTGTGCCGGAGAACGACGTGTGTATGCTCGCGAAGGGGATCTCGTGCGGGCAGGAGAGGATGGCCTATGGGTGCGACCTGGGGAATATTCCCTACGGCTTGAAGGGTACGGAATTCTGCTCGGGGAGGCTGTCACAGGTCCGACAGGCGGTGGTCCATAGTCTTCTTCGATCTCTTCAGGTCCGTGAGGGCGTCTCAGAACTCTCCGACGACGACTATCGGATTCTTCAAGGCTTGATGTTCTAGGCTCAGAGGGACGATGTCTGTGAGGACCTCGTCGGCGACTTGGCCTGGAATAGTCGCTGGGATCGGAGCTATAGCTGAGACTTGGACTTCGGCGACGGGGCCTTCGGGTTCTACGGCGCCTGGAGGGTGATCTCGATCCTGATCTTGATCTTGATCGGGGAAGATAACCTGGAACGGCCGACGTCGGAACCCCACTAGGAGGAACGACGAGTACTGTGGGTTCTCCTCCGCGGCTTGAGGGAGAGCGTGAAGAAGGACTACGAGATGACCTGCGCGAGCGTCGTAAGCGTCGCGAGGGAGAACGAGAACGAGAGCGGGAAAGGTATGTCCGACCGCTCTGGGCCGGAGGCACATAAGTAGTGGGTCCAGTGGGAATATACGAAGGTTGGTGAGGGAGGTAAGTTGGTGGCACGTAACCCGCGGGTTGTGGTATGCCAGGTTGGACCACGATACCACCAGGTTGAACACCGGGTTGAAGTGTCCCAGGTGGAATCATACCGGGCGGTAGTGCAGGTTGGATGAAGATCTGACCAGCTGGTTGTGACACCTGTGAAGAGGAACTTGTTGACGAAGATGAAGGGGGTTGATATTGGCTGGGGACAGTTGGAACGGGAAGGACAGTGACACCTGGTGGTGGGATCGCAGCTGTCCGCGAACTAGAGCGCCTCGAGGGACTGTAATAACGAGAATCGCGTCTTGATGGGCTGTAAGAGCGAGAGCGGGAACGTCGCCGTGTTGATGGTGTATATGAACGGGCACGCGGCGTCCTTGAGGGGGAATACGACCGCCTCCTCCTCCTGCGTTCCCTCGACCTCGACCTTGAACTAGTACGTGAAGAAGGTGATGAAGACGACGATGATGAAGACGTTCGGTATCTACGACGCCTGCCTCTGCGCCTTTCGGGGTCAACGAGGGTAGTGACAAGAGGAGGTTGCTGGAGCTGTTGTGGGGGCCAGGCAGGCGGCTGAATGATGATGGGCTGTAGCTGCGGCTGGGTCAGCGCATGCTCACGACGAACAGAGGGAGTAGACGGAGCGACGATGTTGATAGGGGGTCCTGGAGGTCCAAGTATACCCTCAGGGGGCATCATCGTTGCAGGGGGTTGCTGACCCACATTGACGACGGTAGTATGGGTTTGAGGGGGAGGGCGAGAGCTGATAGTACTCCCACTGCTGGGAGAGCTAGGTCTACTCCTGGGGCTTCCATAGCGGTATGGGACTTGATGAATATCGGAGGGAGTCACGTGTTCAGTAGAGGTCGATCCGCTGCTCGAACTTGACGATGACTCGCGGCTTGCGGATACTGGCCTGGTTACTCCTGGAGGGGGTATGATGATCGCTCCTGCATGCGCTGGTGCAGTGATAGGCGGTACGCCAGCAGGTGGGACATCTGGCATCACGGGTGGCCCTTCATCAGACTCAGATGACGGCCTTGGTCGGTGCACGAAGGGTGGTTGATGGTGAGGAGGATGCTCAGGCGTTGGGGGGACAACACCGATGCCCGTTTCTCCGGTCACCCAATGCGGCGGTCGAGGGGGAATGACTGGCGTGCCGTCCAATGTCGACTCGGTGGACCCCGAAGGAACCACTCCTTCTGGTACAACAGGGCGGTAATGTGGCATCTGACCCGGGGTCATCTGTGAGCCTGGCACAAAACCTTCAGGGTAGCCGACATAGCTGACTGGCATGGGGATGTGTTGTTCTGGGATTGTAGAAGGAGGCGGTTCCACAGCCCCAGGAGGAGGGATTACCACCTGCGGTACAGGGAACACCGGTTGTTGAGAAGGCCCATCTGAAGTGACAATTTCAGCAAGCCAAATTGCACTATCATAAAAATAGGTTAAAATACCTCGATATAGTCGATTGAGGTCCTCTCTAAGTTGATCGACCCTGGCGTAGACCCCCATCATCTCATTCTGTCGATCCTGTTGGTCACCAGTAAGCCATTGGTTTAGTCGATTGAGGTGGTCGATCAGAAGATTCTGTTGTTCTACAGAGGCCATCTGGAACGAGCGATTATCCTGACGGCACACATTTAGATTGGACCACAATAGACATGGAGAAACATTACCCTCATCACTCCCAGTATGTCGAGAAGCAGGGATTCAGATGCGGTCTGGAAGAGGTGGTTAGGTAGGTCGTGGGGCTTTATCGGGAGGAGCACTTACGTTGTCGCTTGGGAGGAGGAACGTTGGGGGAGGAGCAGGTTGGGCAGGTTGCATCGGAACACCGGTAACTGTACCAGGGGGAGGCACTGGAACCTCAGGTTCTGGCTGTTTCTAGAGAAAATATTGAGCGAACAGCAACGGTCCATATTGGAAAGACATACCCGACGACGATAATACCACGATTCGGGCTCCTCTCCAGGTGGTGGTGCCGTAGCCGGTCGGTCCCCAGCCTCAGAAGTCTAATGAACAGTGGATTAGCACGCTCCACGAGAAGAACACATGCAACTCACCTGTCTGCTCCAGTACCCATCTCCAGCTGGATGCCTTGACTTCCGCCCCGTATGGACTCCAGTAAGGAAGTTAGGTCCTGGAGTGTCCACGACGGTAGTCGGTTGAGTCCTTGATTCGTCAGGAAACTCATGGAAATCCGGTGCGGTCGGAGCTGTGGAGGTAGGCGGTTTGGGGATTCCTGCGCGCCTGAACCCGGGTCGCCGACGCCTCCCGTATATTGTCCTGTCCGGCTGAGGAATTGGCACCGACATGGAACGAGCCGGGATGTCAGCCCTGGGACTGGTGCTTCGCGGTGGCCGAGGGGCAGGATGGTACACAAAAGGTACGAGAGGTGGAGGTGGGACCGGTGCAATTGGGGGTATCGATGCAGTCTGAAAATCAGGGAAGAGGTCCTCTGGACGACCGATGCGGACAGGGGTAGGTTGGTGAATCGGTGGGAGCGGTTCTCTATGCCTCTGTAGGATGGCCTCAACGCGTTCACGGAGGACGCCCGACGATAATTCGGAGGTGCTTGTTTCTGTCTCGGGTTCTGTTGGAGGAGGAGGAGGAGGAGGAGGAGGGAGAACTGTAGGAGGGACTGCTGCTCGGTCCAGAAGTTCCTGTAACATGTCCTCAATCTTGCCAAGTGACGGCTCCCGAATCCTTTCCTTCAGCTCATTGATCAGCTCGTTTGTCGATGCTTGACCTCTCTGTAATGCATCAGCCTGTCGCCTCAGACCTTCCAGTAGGGACCGAAGGTTTGCCAAGGGTATATCCGGACCTCGGACTGTCCCTTCAGATGCAACGGAGGGGGTTGGAGATGGGAGTGGCCTCACCCCCATCGAGAGCGGTGAAAGTGAGCCCTCGGAAGTCTTTGAGAGCGAGGAACCAGCAGATTCCTCGGAGACCGGGATAGAGGGAACCGAAGGCACATCCTGGGGAGTGGGTGGTCCAAGATACGAAGACAAACTCGAAGAAACATAGGAAGATTCGTCGTCGAGGGATGTTGATGAGTCGGAAGGTGAAGACTCAGACTTGAAACTACTGATCGGCGATTGCTCGGGTTCCACCTCCATCTGTTCCCGATCTGCATACTGTTCTGTACCAATGAAGGAATAGAGGTCGTCGTCAGAGTGATGTGAAGATAACCACGACTGTCCAGGGCTGGAAACAGGTGAAGGTATCGGCGAAGGATGGTCCATTTCAATTAATCGGGGACCAGATGGCCTTGGTGGGGGGGAAACGGAGCGACTTGAACCCACAGATCTATCCTTCATCGGGACTGGAGGGGGAACATCTTCCAGCACCCTGGGAACGATTTGTGGGCGGACCTCGGGGTGGCGCTCCGGAATATGGACGTGAACTTCGGCCTCTCTCCTGCGTAACATATCCGATAGATCCAACAGTTCGTCTTCGATTGCACGTAAGTGGTCCGTAAGTTCCTCATGTTGCGCATCACGAGCAACGTTAGTGTCGTGGAGGTATGAGAGAAGTTTGTTGACGTCGTGCGTGAGGATCTCGCGAGGAGGCTCAGAAACGATCGTGGCCAGTTGGCTGTGGATCGACGGGATCTGAGAGTCAGGAGTCGCAATCGAGACGCTCATCGATACTGAAGGCTCAGGAGACGACGGAAGAGTAACATCACGAGGAGATATCTGTAGAACTGTTAGTTCAGTAACTGCTAGAAGTGAATATAACATACCGGCCGTGGTGTCAATGAACGGGGAACCGTCAAGGAGCGACCGGTCGACAGCAACGAAGGCTCTGTTGGCTCCTCTTCACCCCGATACTCCCCAATAGCCGATTCCGTTTCAAATATGGATGAACTGATCGATACAGTGGAGACCGTCGAGATCGTGGATGGAGTGCGTGCGAGGCTTACAGGAGCACCTTCAGTGATTGAAACTGAGACGGTTTCCGATTCAATCGTAGACGGTGGCGAAGGGGTGGCCGCTTGTGTCGTCGGAGTAGCCCCACTAGTTGGGGAGGAGAGGTTGGTGGGGGTGGGAGTGATGGAAGTTGTTGGGGAAGAGGGCGATGAGGGTGTCTCCGAGGGAAGAGATAGGGAACGGGGGGACGTGCGCGGAGTCAGAACATCACTGAGAGGTGTGGGGCTGGTCAACAAGCTCGCTGAGGGCTGCGAGACACTGGGTCGCATGAATGACGTCTCAAAGCTGATGTCCGGTCCTTCGGGAACACCCCTCGAGATAGTACTCGACGGCGCGAGGAAAGAGGATTCAAAGGATAAGTCAGTTTCCTCTGCCCATTGAGAAGGATGTAGAGAGACCGCACGGTCGACAGGTGAAGGCTCGGGTGGCTCGGATGAGATGGTAATCACGGGGGTAGGCGCATGTTCCGGTAGCGGGGAAGGAGGTGAAATTTCGGTGGGGGTTACTGATGACTCTGTTGGGCTCGAGATGGAGAGAGAGGTGGCCGAGGGTTCAGACGGGGCGGAGATTTGCATGGAAGAAGTCGACTCTGACATAACTGGGGAGATAGAGGTAGATTCAACAGTGGTTGGTGGTGAAATCAAGTCCCTCAATCCACCACCCAGGGAAGATAGCGTCGAGGCCGGGCTTCTCGAACTTGGGAGTGGGATATCTTCAGGGTTGGCCTCGTCAGATATCGTCGGTATTTCCGATGGAGGTGATATCACACTCTCCACCTCGACTGGTTCCGGTTCCGGTTCGATCATTACAGGCTCCGGTTCCTCGATCTCACTGGGTGGTGAGATAGACACCTCAACCTCCGACTCCTCAACCTTCGACTCCTCAACTTCCGATTCTTCAACCTCCGATTCCTCAACCTCCGATTCCTCAACCTCCGACTCTTCTTCCACGATGGTCCTTGCTCTTTGACCACAGCGACACTCGGCAGTTCCATAATCTGTAGAGGCGTCGCTCCGACAAACCTCGCAAGTCTCGAAATCCGTACTCGTTTCGGTGGTGCATACTTCCGCAGTGGTGAAAGCGGAATGCACCTCGGAAGGAGACCTGGCAGTTCTAAACTCCGTGGGCGTCCCTTCAGCAGAGTGGAAGCTGAGCTCTGATGGAATGTTTGGAAGGGAAACGAATGACGCAGTAGATGGAGTTTTCTCCCCCTCGGACGGCTCATAGTACTGTTCATAACCTTTCTCGTAGCTGAGAGCGGATTCGGTCCTGACATCGCTTCTACTGTCGCTGTGGTCGTCGTCGGGATCGCGAGAGACGATCGACGGTTCATAAGACGAGTAGGATCGAGTGGGAGTGCGTGAGGTGGTGTAGGAATAACTCTCCAAAGTGCTGATGCCAGTGCCAGTGCAACCGCTGTAGCTGTCCTGGGAGCCATCCCTGCAACTTTCCGAGTTTTCTTTGTCCGACGGGCCCTCGGTCGGGTGTGAGGAGTAACGAGAACTTAGCCTTCTCCTCCGGACAACCTCCCTCGTTCTCGACAGATAACTGCGCGTGGATGTTGAATCGGAGTTGTCGATGGTGTCGTACGAGTCACCGAGCAGAGAAGTAGAGGGTGACCCTCGGTAGGACAAGGAAGAGTGGACTACCTCGGTCTCGTCTCCGGATGTTACGTTGAGGTATGTGTTGGTGGGTCGCGCCGTGGAGTCCGTTTCGGTAGTAGTGCCTGTTCCAGTAAATGTGCCAGTGCCGGTCCATGTTCCAGTCTTTGTACGTGGAGAGAAGGTCGAGAGCGAATAAGGAGACGACGCCCTGCTCTGGGAATTGCTTGACGCAGAACGGAAGGGGTCACTACTGGTGGAAATCTCAGAGCTGCGGGTCCTTGACCTATCTCGGTGGTGGATGGGGGGAGGTGTAATTCGGACATCTTCAGAGAGCCTAGAGCCACTCGAAATAGTCACTGGAGATACATCACCCGTCAGGGCGCCCACCAAGGACAGACCGAATCCCAGGCCCGGTTTGGCGTCCCTGGCACGACGAACAGCAGTTTGAAACTCCTCGTCCAAGTCCGTCATAGAACTCGTCCTCCTGAGCGAACTGCTGCGGCTGGGGACAATGACACGAGGATCGCCGGGGTAGAGGTAGCTCGAATTTGAAATTGCATTGTCATCAGTAGCACGCGTGTGGTGGGATGAGATGAGAGATGGGGTGCGACTGAGGGAGCTGCCGGACGTCGATTGGAAGTCGGAGAGATCTGGGATGGTGTCGAGGGGTGGAACAAAGGTAGTCGAAGCAGAACCGGTTCCTGTTGAAATGCCGGAGGATTGTGTGCTGGTGATGGATCCGATGGTTCTTATGGAACCCGTTGGAGACCCAGAGGTGGACCTGTCCGGGATGGTCACGGAGTGATCCAGTGCCTCCCTGAAACATTATGAGTATATCTGGATACGAAAAAAAAAAGATACGGAAAATAAGACTAACCAGATTGCACTAACCCAGCGGACACGCTCACGAGCACTTTCCGCCCCCAACCTTTCGACGCCGTCGCTGTAGAGTAGCTGAAACGGACACAAAGCCTCCACGAGGTTCATGTCACCCAAGTGATCGAGATCCGGGTCGTCCTGGTCATTGGCCTGAGCTTGAGCAGCAATGGTACCAATGTCGTCCCTCGCGGTTGGGTGGGTGGGAGACGGCACCGAGCGAACCTCAGTACAATTGAGCAAGTCCAGCGTGACAATTCCTCTTCCACCTCCCGGAGCAATCCACGAGAGAAGAAGCATGTGAGGGTAGAGCACCGCTTGACATCTCTGCCATCGATAAGGAGGAGGTGCGTGAACATTCAAATACCAGAGTAGGCCGATCCTCAGAGGCTGTCAGGTATATTAGATACCAATGCTTGCGATAACACGCTCATCCAAACATACCTCTTGATTTCCTCCTGCGTTCGCATAACTTCCCAAGTCCGATACGTCAAACGGTGGTGGAAGGAAACCGCTTGTGGTCCCCGTCCCAGTTTTGGGGGTCGCTGGCAACTCTCTCTCGACAGGCTCTGAGTGCGCGCCTCGAGAACCCCGTAAAGCATGATCCCTCAACCTGATCGAGCCCCTCTCTGCTCGTCGACGAATACTGAACAGCCCATCTCCATTTTCCGCAGGCTTTTCATCGCGCTTCGCCGGCTTACTCTCCTTCCAAGCGTTAATAGTATTGCGAACAGTAGATAAAGGTGAGCGAGTCGCTGCTGGAGGTCGGAGGCCAGATGTCGGAGTAGCAGTTGAGGACGTGTTGTACGAATCCGTCAATCCAGAGAAATTTCCGGATCCTCCGGAGTAACTGTCACTGCTGGTAGTGGAAGTATAACTCCCCTGGGTACGTGCCGCAGTGTAAGTGCCGGTAACGCCTGTTTGCGTCTGGGTGTACGTCGAAGGTGTGTAATCGGTATAGTCTCCAGCGGGGAATCGGCTAGCGTTGGTCGTTGGTCGAGGTTTGGTTGGAGATGTTGAGCGAGTAGGATGGGGGTTATAGCCGTATGCGGAGGCGAATGGACTTGGGGAGCGGGGACCAGAAGGAACGGAAGTAGATCGCGCATGTTGAGAAGGTTTGTCGTTCGTCTTCTCTTCGAAGAAAGCAATCAGCTGTCCGGTGCGTTTGGGAACGTTTACCGGTGAGGCGACACGCTCCGTCGGGTCGGTAGCAGCGCGGAAATGAGAGGAATGAGTAGACCGCCGATTATTATCAGCAGTAAGCCCCGAATTTCGGTTACCAGCGGACGGTTGAAACGATGTAGGACGTGAGGGATTTTCCGTGCGTTCTGTGATGGTGCTAAGGCGAAGTGGCTCGGCAGGACCCGAACGAGGCGAGAAAACGTCGGAAGACAGGAAAGAACCTCCGCCATAAGATCCGGTAGTGTATGATCGCGCTTGTGAGCCGGTGCCAGACCCACTGTAGGACGAGTAGGATCCCACTTCACTGTTGGACGGACTATGGGTGGAGTAAGTTGGACCAGTGTACCCCGTTCGGCCAGTAAAACCCGTCTGTCCGGTTAACCCAGTCTGCTCCGAATAGCCTGTCTCTCCGCTGTAACCTGTGGTACCTGTATAGCCTGTTCGGCTGGTGTAGCCTGTTCGGCCCGAATAACTCGTTGGACCCGAAACGTTCGATTCTCTGGAGGACCATTCGGTGACTGCATCCTCGGTATTTGCCAACTCATTGTCAATCATAGCAAGTGCTGCCTCGACCTCAGCAGCATCGCTGATCGAGTCTTCGTCCGAGTAGTCGTAGGTGTTGAAAGTTGAAGTTCGGGGCGAAGTTGTCGGGGAAACGGTGATCCTCCTCATGTGTCCCTCAGAGCCTATATCATCGTCTGATGCTGTTCGAGATGAACCAAAATGAGGATCAGCTGTGTTCGAATAGCAACAAACGATGGGAGGAGTTGAATATGTGGTTCGAAACTATGACAATATCGTGATGTTGTCACGAACATTTGACAATTCGCGCATATACCCAGTAACTAAGGACTTGAAAACATACCTGAACGAGAAGAGTATGGACTGTATGTGTATCTTGTTGATGGCGATAACGGTCGGTCGGATGTTGATAATGTTGAATACGTTGTTGTCCCATACGTTCGGGACCTTGTGTAGCCCGACGAAGGGTCGGAACTGGTTCGACTCGACATGCTGACTCGCGGGTACGCGAAGTAGCGTTGTTGGAGACGAGAGCCGGATGAGAAACCAAACAGTCACGAGGACCTGGAGAACAACGGGAAACCAGGTTGACACGAATTAATTCCCACGCATGGACGCGTCAGTCATGTGATCGCGACATGACCATGTGCAAGCCACGCGCACAGATTTGTGGCGATAGGTGGCAACTGATCAAGAAGTATTGTGGTTGTAAAGCTCAGCGCTACGTTGTAATGAACACAAAGGCAAGTAACTAAGGGCGTAGAGGACGCACAAACTAACGGCCGTACCTGACAAATAATCGTCAGCGTCGGTCGCGTGCTTGACCAATAGGGTACTCACTTTTGTAGCTCCCATTCACGATTGTCTAGGGGACAAACGTTCCTTGTCTTGAGCCAACGGGAGATACAATGGAAGTGGAAAGCGTGCTGCAGCTACGGTGTCAGAAGCCCGAAGGTTTAATGCTATGAGGGTACCAACTCACGTTACAGATACCCCAGGCGGCATTACATTCCTCGCCGCTAGAAGTCACTTGATTGGCTTGACAATCAATGCCTGGATAACGTATCAACGAAGATTCAAAAACATCGTCGAAGCAGGGTGGGCGACGAACAAAGATCCATGATATGGTTTCGGCAGATAGCACAGTTGTCGACGACGATATCTAAGATCTTGATTAGACGGTTAAGCAGATCGCAGAGAAGGAAGACGTACCCCACGCCCAGAGAGAGACTGCATTCCACTTGAAGTCTCGTCAGGATCATTCGATATGACACTTGAACGGCGAATACTGACTTTCTTAACTTCGAATCGTTTCTTGCCACTATCCTTTTCCTTTCCCGCCTTGGTGGAGGTGGGAACGTTGTCAACGTCCATGTCGTCCATGATTAAAGAGGTGCAAAAGGGCCAGACAAATAGAAAGGGGCTGTAATAGGCGAGTAGGGATGACTGGTGGTCAGGAACGGCAAAGGCCTTCCCGATCGGGAAGGTGCCCCGCATTGCTTCATTTCAGCCACTGAGGCCGATGTTGGTTCAACACCTAGGAGCAGTCGCAAGAATTATGAATGTTGTGAGATTTTTTCTCATATTTAAGGCATCGCCAATTACTAACGCCTTTGTCTCAGCCGTCCCCACCTCGTGGACCGCAGAGAATTGGATGGTGGTAATCGCTAGCAATTAAAGCCAAGTGGTAAACTCCGCGATTGATTCCTCACAACGACCTCCTTCTGAGCATAAGGCACGGCTCCGCCTTGATTCTCTAGTGAAACACCAACTCCGTGGGAGCGGTGCTCCTGGGACCTCCCGTCTACCCGTCCGTAAGCCAAGCGACAGCTTTGAAAACCCCAGAGTGCTATACCTCGGGGACAGGGTTTACAGCTTTTGAACGTTTATCTCGTCAATCGACTTCACGCAAGCGCACGGCCACCGTAGGTCACCGATCAGAGCATTGCTCATGGATTGCCGTATACAATTCATCCTTGTTCACCAATCCGGTTGGCTGGTCTCGACACCAGCTCTGACACCACTAGCGGTAACAGTGAAAGACTGGACGCAACGGCATTTGGTACCCTCCGATACGGCCTGTTCATCATGCACATGTTTCCCGGAGTATCTCTGACAAGGGTAGTCCAAAGTTGCGTCTTCGTCCTCTCAATATAACGCTATGCTCAAGAAATCTTCATTTTTATGGGATTTCCTCGCGGCATCATCGCGAAATCTGATTCTGTGAAGCGCGTGACACATTGTACACTGTACGTTGGGCTACGGGCCGTGTTTGATTGTACACCTGAACAATCAGACACAGCATCTAACCGACAATGGACGATACCCCCAACTCCCAGAGAACCAAACGAGGGACTGCGACCACTGATGCGTACCCATACTTGAAGATTTCGCTCACAGTGTGCCGAACTGCGGTATTGGACTGAGCACGAATTGGTTACGGTATGCGTGGCGAAGTATTCTCAGGCGAATTGAGTGCCGACATCAAGAGGCTATGTCTTCCTCTCGAGAACCACTGTGCCGAATGGACTGCGAGTGGCTGCTAACCCGCGTCGGTGGGTACAGCCCAATGCGCGGCCCTTTCATTCTCCAGAGACCAGAACTCTTCATCAAAAGTCTCCGCATCACCCAACGTCACCGGTGTCGACCTTAGCTCCCTTTGTTCTTATCGCTTCTTTTCGCCATCAGCTATGCGCCATCATTCCCTTAGATCTGCGAGCTCAGGCACGTTAGAAGTCGATGAAAGTTAGGCTAGAGCATTCTCCGCTCCCTCGGACCTCCCTCGGTTAGGCTCTTCATTAGGAAAGATTATCGCCTCCGTAAACGGATCCTGGACGGCTTGCGGCCTCCCACCAGTACACTTGCCTCCGGCGAGCTATCTTTATATATGTTTGCTTCCTTCTCGCGGATACTAAAATCTCACATCAACTTCTTCCATAAGTGCGGTGTCTGCCATTTCCGCTCAGGAACACATGGCTCGTATGTGAGTCTTCTGCTCTATCCCATGGAGACCCTTGGAATCCTCCCGGTTGAATGGGGGCCGAAAGGGTCGGCTTTTGGGTAGAAATCGTTGAGCCTAAAGCCCGCTCTGTTCCACACCCTCACTTCGGACCACGTCTAGACGATCCGATCACGACTTGTGCTTGAATGCCTTATCGTTGACCTATGAGCACAAAGTGAAGTGATGTGGGCTGGGTCCCATTCTATTACCCGTTCCGCGATCGTGCGGTGTCCGTTGTCCTGACTCCTTCTTCTTCGGAATCTCCCAAAACATCCAAAGCGGGACGAAAGATAACGAACCCCTTTTCGGATAGGGTCATCTGGATTTCAAATCTACGAGTAAGGCAAATCCACCCGCCCGCTTCTCTCACGCATTCCATTCTTTCGCGGCAGGGTTCCGTTTCGAGGTGAACGTTGTCCCCCGTTCCTGAACGGAGGCGGTTGTTACCCCCCGCTTGCCGTGTAACCCTGAGCATAGCGCGCCCAAGAAGTTGACAAGATGTTGAATCCGAACTCGCTTCGTCATACTCTTCCTTCACTCTGATCAGATGCCTTTGTTGAATGGGCCGAACTCCCGCTGCGGTACAACAGTGAGCTGGAATGATCTTCAAGCCAGAGTCGTACGAGTGCTGGTATCGATATGGGGTGACGGCTGGAAAATCTTGGTGCCACTATCAGTGACGTCACAATCTGATTGGCTGATCTGACTTTTCATAGCTTCAGTCCACACCCCGTGGGGTTCCTCCATTGTGTTTGTTATTCTTGTCGTTGCAGAATCAACGTTTCAACCGCCGCCTCTTCCCAGTGATGGAGCCTGCGAAAGGGCCAGAATTGGTCTCAGTTCACGATGATACAGTATCTAACGCCAGGGCCACGGAAGCTATTGCTACTCGCCATACTGAAGATATCGTAGAGATCGTCAGACTCGAACGCGAACAGATGGCTAACGAGCGAGCAGAACTTGCAGCCGAGAGAGAGAGGATGATGGAGGAGTTTCGTCAGGAGCGCGCACGCTTGGACGAGGAGAGGCAAGCCAGGATTACAGAGTTGGAGACCGATTTGGTACAGGTCAAGGCAGACAGAAGGGAAAGGGAGAGATTGGAAGACACGGAGAGGCAAGATTTCATTCGTGCTCAGCTCAACGATGTCGTGAACATCGTCCAGGGGCAGTGGGATGAGTGTACTAGGAAGAAGGAGCTGATGGACGAGCGACAGAACGAAAAGGTGAATCGTCGTGTGGAGAAGGACGCTCTGATCTGCAACCTGTACGATATGGTGACGAGGATCATCGAGGACAGGGAGGCAGAGAGGATCCGGAGGGAAGAGGAGAGGATCGCAGCCGAGTCTCGACCAGGTACGTTGACCGGCCGGAGGTTTGTGTGTTGCTCTGAAATTGGATAGGAATCGAACGAGTATTGGAGGAACTTGCCCGCCAGA
>Ga0307514_10001408_pt1 | contig 29734 bp, 35 predicted proteins | sample 16_EM_MG_FD_203088 | JGI IMG/M metagenome (GOLD analysis project Ga0307514, IMG submission 203088) | Populus trichocarpa ectomycorrhiza microbial communities from riparian zone in the Pacific Northwest, United States - 16_EM | ecosystem: Host-associated > Plants > Roots > Unclassified | place... | reverse complement strand
ATCATCACCATCACCATCATCACCATCACCATCATCACCATCACCATCATCACCATCACCATCATCACCATCACCATCATCACCATCACCATCATCACCATCACCATCATCACCATCACCATCATCAACATGAGCCCCAGACTGGATGCATATGCATATGCCCAAAATCAATGGGAAACTGGCAGCAGATTCTGCTGAGAAAACTGAGTCGGAGATCTGCTCTCCCCAAGATCCAATTGTCTACATTTCCTGCACAATCTAAGACTGCAATTGTCAACACCATGACCTTGAGGTATTATGAGATCTTGTCATAGTGGCCACACTAAAGATAAGGTTCAGACTACTATATCGATGTACATCATGACTTCAGCCAATATATGCCGCTTCCCACCAGCCACACGCCCCATGCAATATGCCATCTGCCAAACACTTTGCGTCATACTCTACACCTTCTGGTGCCTGACGTCTGCAACTCAGCAAGTCTCTGGCTCGAGCATGCAGAAGCATACATGGGATCATATAGTCAAGTGAGATTGGGAGTGTCTTTCCTGTTGAGAGCATACTTGGGAGCGCAGAGCCAAGTAGGCTGGGAATGTACCATCAAGTGCAATGGGGAGTGTACTTGAATACATCTTAACAGCTTAATTGAAAGCGTACAGTCAAGCAGACTGAGAGTGTGCCATCGAGTGCAATTGGGAGTGTCTTGGAAAGCATGCCCGGGAGTGTACTTGAGAACGTACTCGGAGGTGTACTTGGGAGTATATTCAGAGTTTATTTGGAAATGTTTTGAGAGCTTACTTGAGAGCGTAAGTCAAGCAAGCTGGAAGTGTGCCATTGAGAACAATTGGGAGTGTACTTCAGAGTATAGTTCAGAGTATACTTGGAAGCATGCAATGAAGTGTATCTGGCAACTTGCTTTCAAGTTTGTTGTATGTAGCATGATGTATACTGTCCAGCGCACAAAATCGCATACATGTCATAGTAATGTAGTCAACATGTAGGTCCATAGTACTTCATAGTGCCACGTTCTAAATATGCTATGAATTACTATCTGAAAAACAGCTTCTCTATGAGTTACGCATTGGGTAAGGTCATTTTTCCTGGTAGAGATACAATATGAATTCTTCCACCACTCTGTGTACACTCAACTCCAACTTCTACAGTATACCCACTGTACAGGTCCCAAGTCCACTAGTATATCTCTCTAAGTCTCTGTAGGTTGGTACTATTTCTATGGCCAGAGCAATTATTGTCAGCTGAAAAGAAGCTTTCTGTTCAGCTATTTGAATTATTTGAAATCCAATGATGTCACCAAGTTTTGCTCTGATCACAATATGTTCTAGGGATGAAACATTCATAAATAGGTCCTATTTCACTTCCCAGTTGCCAATTTACTCCATTGCAAATTCTCCTTATACTACTGTAAAAAAACATTACAATAAAGGTATTAATCCACAACTACTCACCCAATATTCAAAATATCATGAATGTCAACTTGGGATGTGAAAGCAGGTAGAGTTATACACATTTCATATATATCACACTTTGTTGTCAGAGTGCAACTTGCAGACTTAAATTAGTGGGTTGTTTTTAATTTGAGTTCTTGTGGTTTATACTTGACACTATCAGCCACTCAGCCACTCAGCCACAGAATTCTGACCAATAAGAATCGAAAAAGACACATGTCATATCCTTATCTAATATATATACACATGGTTTGTCGGCTCGAAGCATTCTCATTGGTTGATGGTGGTACGTACCATCTTACTGTGGCAAACTACCGAATGCTCATTGGGTTGGCAGATGGTCTTTTTTAGTCATGATTAGTGAACTGTGGCCCTTTGCTTGAGTGTGGCTCTCACAACAGCTATTGGTCAGCAATCCAAGCTGGCTAGACGCAATCTGGATGGGCTGGCTCTCAACTTGCTGGAAACGATCTAGACGCGTTGGCTGGATGCGATCTGGACGGGCTGGCTTCCAGCTGGCTAGATATGATCTGGACGGGCTCGCCCTCTGGTGGACGTGATCTGGACAGGCTGGCTCTCGAATGTCTGGAGCCGATCGAGACGGGCTTCCTCTCTACTGGCTGGATACAATTTGGACGGGTTCGGCTGGCTGGACATGATCTGGGCGGGCTGATTTGGACGGGCTGACTTTTGGCCAGCTGGAGACGATCTAGACAACCCTGACATACTCACTCTGAGATGTTTCTTGGCTAGCTGGATGCGATCTGCACAGGCTGGCTCTCAGCTGGCTGGACGCAATCTGGACGGGGTAGCTCTTGGCTGGCTGTACGTGCTGGCTCTCGGCTGGCTGGATGTAATCTGGACGGGCTAATTCTGCGCTGGCTGGACGCAATCTTGATGGGCTGGCTCTCGGCTCGCTGGATATCATGGGTTTAAGATTCTTTTTACTGAAGGGGGCGGCGAAGCCCACACCATACCTAGAGATACACAGCAGCAGATACACAGCAGCACCAAATCAAGATACACAGTGGTGGACACACAGCAGAAGTCTAGGTGATCTGCCTGATATCGTAACAAGTCCACCATGCTCAACGTTTCGAATCCTGGGGGCGGCAAAGCCGCCACCGGCGCTAGTATGAATAATATACACATGGTTTGTCGGCTCGAAGCATTCTCATTGGTTGATGGTGGTACGTACCATCTTACTGTGGCAAATTACAGAATGCTCATTGGTTGGCAGATGGTCTTTTTCAGTCATGATTAGTGAACTGTGGCGCTTTGCTTGAGTGTGGCTCTCACAACAGCTATTGGTCAGCAATCCATGCTGGCTAGACGCAATCTGGGTGGGCTGGCTCTCAACTTGCTGGAAACAATCTACATAGACGCATTGGCTGGATGCGATCTGGACGGGCTGGCTTCCGGCTGGCTAGATATGATCTGGACGGGCTCTGGTGGACGCGATCTGGACAGGCTGGCTCTCGAATGTCTGGAGCCGATCGAGACGGGCTTCCTCTCTACTGGCTCGATACATTTTGGACGGGTTCGGCTGGCTGGACATGATCTGGGCGGGCTGATTTGGACGGGCTGACTTTTGGCCAGCGGGAGACGATCTAGACAACCCTGACATACTCACTGTGAGATGTTTCTTGGCTAGCTGGATGCGATCTGCAGAGGCTGGCTCTCAGCTGCCGCTGGACGCAATCTGGACGGGGTAGCTCTTGGCTGGCTGTACGTGCTGGCTCTCGGCTGGCTGGATGTAATCTGGACGGGCTAATTCTGCGCTGGCTGGACGCAATGTTGATGGGCTGGCTCTCGGCTGGCTGGATATCATGGGTTTAGGATTCTTTTTACTGAAGGGGGGGGCGGAGCCGCCACCATACCTAGAGATACACAGCGGCAGATACATAGCGGCAGATACACAGCAGCACCAAATCATGATACACAGTGGTGGACACACAGCTGAAGTCTAGGTGATCTGCCTGATATCGTAACAAGTCCACCATGCTCAACGTTTCGAATCCTGGGGGCGGCAAAGCCGCCACCGGCGCTAGTATGAATAATAATATCTGACGTTGCACTATGGTGCTCGAAGACTGCAGATGCCAATCGCGAGGCGAAGGCCCACATGTGGCACCAGGCTATCCTAACTAGCAGATCTCTCCACAGAGTATACTTCCAAAAGCGGATTGCTAAAATTTTAAAGCCATTTGAGGCTCAACACCAGAAGCACCGCGGCAAAGAAGCAGCTTAGACGCACCTATGATCAGTGGTGACAAACAGGGTAGTGGTAGCGTGGTGTACCGTGAAGAGGAGGAGAGGAGGAGAGCGACAACGAAACCACGCTGGTAAGGACCGAAGAAACATTCAGGGGCAAACTTCATGGTTCAAAGAAAGTGCTCGGCGTACATTCCTTCAGATCGAAACCTGCTGATCAGGTACCAGGATGAGGATCACGGGCAGATCAACCGCCGGTACTTGCTCTAGTCAATGAGCCACGTGGCACTCATGATGTCGTTCCGCAATACCAAAAACAGTATGCATTGGATTTAAAAGTGGGCATTCACCTTAGTCTAATCTGGCAGCAGAGAATCGGACTCGGATAGGTACCGTCGGAGAGGCGTCCCGTGGTCATGTGGAACACTCTATCTCGAGACTACTTAGAGTAAGTACCCGCTAAAGCTACCTACATGAGTAGACTTCACTACAGCAGTGATTGACGATCGTCCGCAATCCCGCACACGCGTTTGACGTTTTGCAGTTGGGTTAGGGTGGTGAGAAACCCGTGATGGAGCTATATATGCATCAACCTAAGAGTATTGGCATTGGTGGGCCTAATTATAGACCTCTTCAGTTGCATTGCAGGGGACTCATGTATCCTAGATCTTGCTTTTCCTTCGTCTTCATCTTTAGGGGTTTCTCAGTTCAAGGTTATTTTATGTCTCTTTGTGCGAGGTTCGTTTGCTCGAGTTAGTTGGTTCCAAATTTCTCAGTGCATAACGGACTTTGGAAGTCGTAGTCTCGGCTCGTGGGGTTGTCAAGATCTACTCTGCAGCGGCCGCCTAAGGCCGACCTTAGAAGCTTCGAAAGTTGATATCAAACGCAAGCTCTCTGCATTTGTACAATTTTGAACCAAATCCGGGCGCGCAGGGGAAGCGTACGGCGACTTATGGGTGCAGCCGTCGAATCGGTGATCTCTCTGTGTCTTCTCTAAGTCTAAGTCTAAGTAACGCGCGCACAAGAAGTGAAATGCTTGCGGCTCCCTAACTAGCCCAATGCCACATGATGACCGCTCTCAAAATCCGTCTAACGACTTTTTTGCCGCATCCCCAAGGTACTCCTTCGATTGGCGATCTTCGATTGGCTATAGCAGCTATAAATGGAATACGTACTATATACTGAACGCATTTCGCGGTAGTGGTGGCGGTGCAGAGGCGGGTACTAGCAGGGGTGCTCTGCATACGACTGACTTCAAAGCATTCATACTCACATGTTATAAGCCCAGCTCTCCCGGCATCTCGCTTGGACGTCTAATTTTTAGCAAACATGACGTCCTCAGAAGCGGTTCACTCCCGGATCTTGACGCAAGCGGTTGACGACTACCTGAACACCATTCCAGACGACGATCCCCTCAAAGCAACACTCAAAGCAGATCTCCAAACTACGTCAGTGCAAGATTTACTGCAGCATATCAAGGCCTTAGAACGCGGTTTCTCGAACAGGTCGGGATACAACCGGCTTCTTGATCGTTTGAGTCCCGCTATAGAACAGTTTGAAAGATTCACAAAGGTATTGCGACTGCTATTGCACTAATGAAATCCCTAAATTGCTGAAATAAATAGATTGTGGAAGTATGCATCCAGTCGGACCCAAGGTTGTCGGCACTCATTTGGGGTGGATTCAATTTCTTACTGCAGGTGAGGTCCCTCGCCCCGGGCTGACTGTTCGACACTTACAACTTCTAGGTAGCGAGCGAATTCAGGGAGTTCTTTGAAAAGCTCCTCCGTATGATCGAGAAGATTACGATCGTGCTCCCTAATTATGAGCTTTTCCTCGACAGTTTTCCAGAAGACGACAATCTCCAGCGACATGTCGTGTCGGTGTATGTAGATATCTTGGACTTTTGGCGGTAAGCAACAGAAGTATTTTTGAAGCGTAGGAAGAGTACGGCTCCGTGTCCAAAACATATGAATGGGGCTGACTGGTTTCAGGAGTACGGTCTTCAGCTTCGGTCGTGTGGCAAATCACTTGGAAACCGTTTGATCTTAGATTAAAAGACATTGTCACCCGGTTCGAGAACAATTGCGCCTATGTCACTCATCGTATTCAAGCACTACACTGTAGGGAGCAGGCAAAGAGCGCGACGGAAATAGCAGGGATGAAGAGAGATAAGGCGGAAAGCGAGGAACAGCGGCGGATTGCAACTAAGAAGGAGCTCGAAGCCGCTGAGCGTGAACAGATCGCTGCAACCTCGGAGCAGAAAGAATCTGCCCGATTTAGGGAGCGGTACTCTACCTTTGATTCGGATGTCAGACAGAAGCTAGAGATGGAAGCACGTTGTGCGAAGGGTATGTTTATTATGTCACCCCCAGGATTAAGTGCTGAGCTATTGTAGACAGGCAGTTTTGCGATATCCGCGCGTGGTTGGATCCAACGAATTTCAGGGATATCAAAGAGAGGATATCGAGAAAACGCCATATGAATACTGGACTACCGATTCTTGAATCAGAGCAATATAGATGCTGGCTAGATCGGACTTGCCATTCTAAAGACACCCAGAACCAGCTGTTTCGTCGTGGATTACTCTGGATCAAAGGGAAGTGAGTAATACCTTCTTGCCATAATGAACAGAGACTGAACGGTTTGCAGGCCTGGCGCAGGGAAGACCTTCCTCAGCGTATTCTTGATTGAAGATGGGGAGTCGCGTTCCGTCAAGGGCGCGTCTCACGCTGTGGCATCCTTTATCTGCGACTGGTCAGATAAACGAAGACCCTCTCTACGTGTACTACTGGCTACAATGTTATTCCAGCTTCTTGCCAGCCATAAGGACCTGACTCCCCTTTTGGACGCATTCGCCTTAGCCATGATGGAATCTATGAGCTCAGTGGCCTCCTCAGTGGAAGAACTTTGGGAACTTCTCGCAGTTGTATTAAAACTTTGCCCGTTCAGCACGATTATTGTGGACGGCATTGACGAGTTCGATGAAGACGATGGCGAGTGGACTGCAAGGCAGTTCAGCGCTTTGTCTATGGCGAATGAAGATTCTAGGATCTTACTCTTGAGTAGAGACAGCAACGAATGGCTACGTATACATCTTAACCAGCATCCGTGGCTGCGTCTGGAGGGAGTGAACAACGGGGATATTGAGACATTCATTGCGTCTCGAATTGGAGGACTGCGTAATCGTGGGTTCGAACCTTCGTTTTTAATCGACGATCAGCAAATCATCGGGCACTTATCGAATCGGGCGGCTGGAATGTTTCTATGGGCCCGATTGGTGCTAGATCACTTGACTTCTCGTTCATTATCGCAGGCGGAACGCACAAAACTCTTCTGGGAGGCTATACACCTGGAAGGACTCGACGCGCTCTATTCTCGTATCGTAGAACATATCTTACAGCAACGGAAACCCGAAAGGGAGTTTGCGAGGAGGATTGTGATGTGGATTCTCAATTGCGGCCAGCTGCGCGTGGATGAGCTCAAAATTGGACTTGCGCAAGGAAATACACCCCTGGAGCCACACCATATTGTTGATGATTTAGTAGATATTGCCACGCTTACTTGCGGCGGCCTAGTTGAAACTACTTCCTGTTCGTACACCCTTCTTTAAGCTAACTGGTTAATTTTTAATGGAGAGGACAGCCGGACACATAGTATTTATTCATCTCTCTGTTTACGAATATCTTAAACAGCGCAGAGAATCTATCAATGAGCATGCAGGAGGTCACATTTCACTCCCGAAACATATCGAGCAAGCGACAATTGCAAAAACAAGCTTAAACTATCTCACCCTCACCGTACCAGCGCTTCCACTTGCGGGTAAATTGCAGGAACCATCTGAGATTGAGGCGATCTCGGCAAAGTTTGCATTCTTAGACCGCGCGGCATGTAAATGGATGTGGCATACGTCTCAAGCTTTAAGCGGCGACGTCATCCCCGAGGATTCAAGCGTGAGCCAACTGTTGTCAACTATGGAGAGGTTATTCGATTCTAGAGAAAGCCTACTGGTCTGGTTTGAGGCTATGTGCCGTTACGAGTATGAAATTTCATCTTTGGAAATTGCTTCAGTCCTCACGTGGCTGGCATCGCATCCTCAATATCATGGATTGAAAGACAGAATCATGGCCTTCGAGAGCGACATGAACACTCTTTAACAATCTTTTGATTACCTCCTGCAGTGCCAATCCACCATACACGAGATTTGGACGGGAATGACAGACTTCTTGCCACCCCAAAGTCAGTTGAATGAAAACCCGGGAAACCTTGTAACGTGCCTACCAACTGAGCCTTGGACGCTGTACGAGGAGAATATCATGGTCGTTAAAAAGACTTCGCGAGTTTCTCTAGATAGCAGCACTATGGGGCTGGCAACAATATGGCAATGCTCGTGAGCTTTTCTGTCCAGCATATACGCATCATCACTAACATTCAATCTCTACAGGAAATCGGGGACAATCATGACGATCGAGAAGTGGCATACCTCAACTCTTCAAAGACACAAAAAATCTTTCCAACTCCTATTCCGCGCGCCCGCTGAAGAATGTTTTCCCGTTGCCTTTTCCCCCGATCTCTCTCTAGTTGTCGTCTCAACAGCGGTGTACCGCCTCACCGAATCGTCTTCGCCAACTACTGATCTGGATACAAACCTAGGAATATCCCACTACTGTTCTAAGAAAATCCCCAGTCCTAGTCCAGAGTTACAGGCATGCAACAGCCTTCCTATGCCCAGGATGTTACCGCCATGCAGCATCGAAGGCTTCGACAGACACCAAATCGCTATCTCGCAAAACAACCATTACCTAGCATACTTCTACACTCCGAGGAATCTATTCGAAGGCTTTGGGGATTTATTCCTCATCGTCTACGACCTAGGAAAACTCCCGTGGATCACACTCGTCTGGGAGACCGTTTTTAACGAGGCCACCTTTGTCCCCGGAACTTACTTCACGCGCGTCCCGCTAGATGGAATTGGCTTGGCCAGCGTCGTGTTTCATCCGTCTAGACCTATCGTGGCTTGGTCGGCTGAAAGTGGAACCGGTATCAAGCATCTGGGACGTAAAGACTTCAGCTGGGCTGATGGAGATGAAACGATCCTAACCGGACGTAGGCCTATGCTTCTCGAAAACCTCCAGTTCTCGGAATGTGGGAGATTCTTAAATGGTCGAAGGGCAAGTGAGGCCATATGCCTTCCCGTACCACAGCAGATTCTGGCAGTCGACGACTGCAACCCCGCTTATGGCTGCGAGCCCGAAAGTGATAACCGCTATGCAGTCCACCACCCCTCCAGCGCTATATCCCACGTCCCACACTCGGACTCAGAGATTTGTCGCACGGAAACCAACGGGACCGCATACTCCGTTCAGATTCGACACGGCGCACACCTGTTGCGAGTTGATCCCGTGGGCAACGTGGAGACAAAGACGCTGGCAAGGCTTCCGCAGGATCTCGTCTGGGATGCGAAGCATACGAAAGTAGTCCTGAGCAGAACACATGATGCAGTAGCGCTCCAACGAGCAGTATGGAGATACAGCTGGTTGAGAAGAGCGGGGCGCTTAAGGCAGCACTTTTTATTCGTAATTGCGATCTGAAGGCGGATAAAATGCTGTTTCCGGTGATTTATAAGAGGAAGGTTGGGGATATGGAGGGTGAGAAGCCGTCGGATGGATGTGGAAGGCTGGAGCCCCAGCGGGTTCCGAAAAAGTTGGTAGTAGATATTTTGACAGAAGACTCTGGTTCCGGCCAGTCTCAAGCGACGGCGAATGAACCAGGAACTACGTCTAAGTGGGGAGCGAATACCCCACCCTCGTCCAGCGAATCACGAGAGGTGCATATCTGCGTGGTTCTACAGGTACTTTTGGTCATGGTAACCATCCCGTCTCCAGTTTAATGGCACTCTTGCTAATACTTACATACAGCCACTCCTGCGGGTTCCTTCAGTTCTAGAAATGACACGAAATGACGGAGAGAGCAGATGGTGAATAGAGGTTGGCGTAGGCGGCAATGAAGGAAGTGATTGTTCATACGTAGTGGGCGATGAGGTGGGGACGCTGTGGAACGAGAGGATGGCGGTTTGGTGCGCCCAATGAGACCCGAAGTTGGAGGGTATCCCATGCATCGATCTCCCAGCTATATCAGTTTCGAGGACTCGCCAGTACTAGTACATCTGGCCCAAAAACCTAGAGCTTGGGTAGCTTTAGGGCCACGATCCCCTACACATGAACACCCCGGTCAGGTATCAAGGGAATGGCGTGGAAATTCAAAGAATGGAAAGTTGATGTCTATACCCGCTGTTTTGAACGGTATTGGGCTATGGAAATTTATATGCAATCACTCGATTACGTACCCAAGGCGCTATTACTGTAAGGTCTAGAATGAGGTCGCCGATTCACTAAGTTACCGAATAGGCTCATACACATAGACTCATTCACGATTACTCACTCGCCATTCCATCATCTTCGCAGTATTGCATGATAAGTCTCTGCCATCTTATGGCCGGAGATGACTCTCGTATGACCGGAGATTGCTGTCGGCCTGAAGGGCCTATACATAGATGCGTATGCACGCATTCACACTTGTACTCGTATATACTGTACCGGCAACTGCGGTTCGGACGTCAGCAGTCAGCACGGGGTGTCTGTCCAGCTGTTTTTACGCCTCTGTCAGCGCCAGCAGGCCAGTGTCCAAGCAGCAAAAGTTGTCAGCACCATCGATTTCAATTCTGCAATTTACAATTATGATGCCCTGTGCTTTATGCTATATTATGATGCCCGGTGCCTTATGCACTACCATCATTACCATAACCTTGTCCATCTCTTCTACAGGTGTCAGCACGGGGTGTCTAAGTTCAAATTACCTGTCAGCAACAGACAGTGTCCGAACCGCAGTGGCCGGTACAGTATATGGCCTTGTGGCACTCTTAGATAATATACAATCAAGCTTCTCTAGCATCACTATTTCAACACGTAGAACCTCCAGGCTCTTCATGTATATCTAATAGTTATACACTTGGTTTGTCTGCTCGAAGCATTCTCATTGGTCGGGTGAACTTGCCACGTGGCGCGTGTGGCAGATACAGTGGCGGGTACAGTGGCGGATATCCACATGTTGACTCAGGATTTATCCCGAAGACCTACAAGTTTTTAGAATGCCATCGAAGCTGCTAGAAAGGATTGCAGAGTGCTTGCTAATGCACTGAGTCATTTGCGTAGACTCATTCACAAATTTTCACTCGCCACCCGCCCTTCGCCACTGCCGGCACTACTCTACCATCTCCAGGAAACTTCAAATTTGTTAGGCATATATAGGCATGGATTCTACCATTAGATATTTTGGTAGACAATCACTTTTGTACAATAGATAATTCAATCTCTCTTTGTACTCGATCACTCTCAACAATACAGCAGACACAGTGGCACACTGGGAAAAATGACCTTACGCGACGCGTAACTCATAGAGAAGCTGTTTTTGGGACGGTAATCCATAGCATATTTGACGCGTGGCACTATGAGGTCCTATGGACTTACGCATTGACTAGATTATTATGATACGCATGCGATTATGTGTGCTTGATACTATGCATCATGCTGCATTCAACAAACTTGAAACCAAAATACCATATGCATTTCATTGCACGCTCTCAAATCATTGTACGCTCCCAAGTACTCTCTGAAATACACTACTGATTGCACTCAATTGCACACTCCCTGCCTGCTTGACTTACATTCATGAGTAAGCCCTCAAGATGCTCCCAACTACACTCCGAGTATGTTCTCAAGTACACTCCCAATCAAGCTCTCAAGGACGCTCCCAATTGCACTCGATGGCACACTCCCAGCCTGCTTGACTGTACGCTCCCAAGTAAGCTCCCAAGACGCTCTGAAGCACACTCCCGAGAACGCTCTCAAGTACACTCCCGATTGCACTCGATTACACTCCCAGCCTACTTGGCTCTACGCTCCCAAGTACACTCTCAAGCTGCAAGACCCTCCCAAACTCACTTGGCTATATGCTCCCATGTATGCTCCTACGTGCTCGATCCAGAAACTTGCTGAGTTGCAGATGCCAGGTACCGGGAGGCTGATGGCGGATGGCGGGCAGAGTTTGGCAGATGGCGGGCCGCGTGTGGCGTGTGGCAGGCGGCATATGTTAGTCGAAATCATGACGTCGGTCGATATTGTAGTCTGAACCTTATCTTTAGCGTGGCCACCATGACAAGATCTCACGATGCCTCAAGGTCACGGTGTTGACAATTGCAGTCTTAGATTCTGAAGGAAAGGTAGAGAATTGGATCTTGGGGAGAGCAGATCTCTGACTCAGTGTTCTCAGCGGAATCTGCAGCCAGTTTCTTGTCGATTTTGGGCGTATGTGTACGCATTCGGTCCGGGGCTGATGGTGATGATGGTAATGGTGATGATAGTGATGGTGATGATGGTGATGGTGCTGGTGATGGTGATGGTGATGGTGATGGTACCGAAAGCACTTAGTCAAGTAGGTTGGCTACGTCAACGTCAATGTCAGAGCATCAACAGACTTAATCCTTCTATTGGCCAAAGCTTCCACAAACTCAGAGTTCAATCGGCCCAAAGATTCCTCTGGAAATGCAACTCCTGCCGAAGCTCGTCTCTCTCAATCGCGGCTCTGAAGTAGGCTCTGAAGTAGGCTCTCCACTTGGCTCTCAATTAGGCTCTCAATTAGGCTCTCAAGCCGGCTCTCAACTAGGCTCTCAAGCAGCCTCGGAAGCGGCCACACAAGAAGCTCTCAATGAGCGTGTCAGCACCAGCGAAGCCTATCGGCAGTCAAAACTGGCTGAGGTTTGTTGACTGCCAGCCATATTTAGTCCCATAGTCCCACGCGCAGATGTCTATGAACTAAATATGGATGGCTATAGACTGCGCGTCGCGTAGGGGTCCACAGCAAGCTTCCTATGAGCTGCGCGTGTGCGCGTAGCGCAGTCTATAGTCGATTTGCACTTTTGCCGATGCAGATATACAGTGCAGGATATACAGTAGCAGATATATATACAGTGGCAGATACACAGCGGCGGATACAGTGCGAGATATACAGTACCGGATCAAGATACACATTCACAGGGGCAGATACACAGGGGCGGATACACAGCGGTAGATATAAAACGGCAAAAACAATGGCAGATATACAACACAGCAAACACAGTGGCAGATATACGGCAGCAGATACACAGTGGCAGATACATCATGGTGAATATACAAAGGTAAATTTACAGCGGTGGATATACAGCGGCAGATACAGCAGTGGATATACAATACAGCAGACACAGTGGTTGATATACAGTAGCAGATACAGTGGTGGATATACAACACAGTAGATACAGTGGCAGATAAACAGCAGCAGATCCACAGCGGCAGATAAACAGCGGCAGATACACAGTGGCAGATACACAGCGGCAGATACACAGCGGCAGATACACAGTAGCACTAAATTAAGATACGCAGTGGTGGATACCCAGCAGAAGACTAGGTGATCTGCCTGATATCGTAACAAGTCCACTATGCTCAACATTTCGAAGCCTGGGGGCGGCAAAGCCGCCACCGATGCTAGTAAAAGTATACACTCTACTATTAGATAGTTCAATATTCTTCGTCTTCACTACAGATTATAACAAGCACGTTGGGACTCGCCCACGAGCCGAAATTGGTTTCTTTGGGGGTAGAAAGTATCGATATTACTGTCGTAGGGAGTGACTGTTTTGAATCCCGACGCGGCAGCTGGGGTTGTTTTGTTGTTGTTTATTCATACTGTATGCACTCTAATTAGAGTATGACAGAGCCCCATATCCCCTCCGCCTCCGGGCAAGCCGGTTAAATGGCGGAGTTCCCCACCCGCTACCCTTTGTCCCCTCCACACCGGGGGGCTGGCACTGGGATTCGAACCCATAGCATTGTGACCGTATACCCCGCCTATACTTTCAGGAGCGATACCACTGCGCCACGGGGCCAGCTCCACGCGGCAGCTGGGGTGTCAGCCCATATCTTATGAAACCTCGCACTGCTAATGAGTTTGTTATCACGTAAGATGTTAGGGGCTACCGCTGGTGTCCAGTCATACTGTGTACTTACAGTATGCTTAGAGAAAAACGCTATGTACACTTTGAAGTAACTCTCCGCTGTCAAAATTATAAGGAGATACATTGTGGCAATACCGATTAGCTTCTAACAAGCTTACGTCTTGCGCACCTAGGATTTTCCGCATGGTTGTCTATAGCTACAAATCAGACGTACATAGTATAGAAAGCCTAATATGCGTCCAATGGAGGCTACGATTTGTACGGCAGTGCTCCCCTGCAAAGTCAAGTATGTATAAGACGCGGTAATCCAATTGATGAAATAGTGTCGCACAAATACAAGGCATGAACAATTAGATTGCCCGCCAGCGCCTGGATAAATAACATCCAATAAGAATTACATATGTATATGTGTAGAATCTGGAAGGACTCTATCACTAAAAATAGGTGGGTGCGGTAGCTGTAACTGTGGCTTGCATTGAAAAAGGCTAGCAATTACCTTAGTTTCAGCCACTTCATGCTGCTTCAAACGCCTTTCTTTGCTTTTTCTTTCACAATTTGAACTTGATTGGTATAACTTTTACTTGAACTATCAGGGAGGTTGTGTGAATTTGGTGCGTACTTCAAACTCATAGAGCCAGTAGTGCTGCCCAATGAGAAGGGGTTGTGACCAGTGCATTTGTTTACCTCTAACCTGATCAGTGTGTTTAACTTGCACTACCTGTGCACTTGAGAGGTGTCACCTCCCTGCTATTCACACTACCCCTGATCCTCGATTGAAATAAATTGAAACAAGGGTTACTATTCCAGTACATGCGTTAACGGTGTAGTCTTTGGGAAGTGTATAATAGCCGTCTATACTGCAGGTAGTTGTATATCAGGTGTAGCGTTTGTAGGCTTTGTTCAAGGCATTCCAGCGCTTGACAACCAAAGACTGTTGGCTGCTGCTAGGTAGTATGAGGTATATTCTTGACCATAAGCATGTTCGCGTCTCTAGCGGTAGTCTTTAAGACCTTCCATCCCTTCTTCATATCCATCTTTTTTAGTCCTGACCCCGCGTGCGGTGTTCCAACCTCTACAGTCCATGGCCTTTCAATCCTCCTCGACATAGTCTCACACCTTTGCCCTGGTAACGGTGAACTAAGATGATACTCGCCATTAGCATTCCACAAGCTTTCTTCATCTCTCTGTTCCTTTTCTCATGCACTAATGCAATAACTCCTGGCAACTTTCGCCGGGCTATCAACAAATACGAAGACATAATCAAGACGCCTTCAACAGTATTCATCGGCGATTCTAATAAGATTACCTGGAACCTGACGACCACAAAAACCATCAGCCTCGACCTCCTCAGCTCCGACTACCAGAAGACAGTCGCGCACATAGCCGTCGACATCGAAAATGTCGAAAGGTTCTACTGGACCCCGGATAGCTCGCTGAAAGAAGGCGTATATGCAATACGCATGTTTGAGGGAAGAGAATCGGTCTCTGCGACCGAGGTGTTTAATCTTTCAAAAAGGACAACATCTGCCAACTCGACAGCCGCAACATCGTCCGCGAAGGGGGAATCGACAGGTGCTGCTTCCGCAACGGCGGCGGCAGAATCATCGGGTGCCTTAGCGACGCCGGGGTCGTCCGGGAAATCACAGGTAAAATCAGGGTGGCATGAACTGTCGTCGGCTGCGTTGGGTGGTGCTGTTGGAGGTGCCCTCGCTGGTGGCATCATCATCGGCATGCTTGTCATGGTGTTCGTAATTGGGCGACGTCGGCAACCAACGTCAACACCGAATGTGCCGTTGGATGACCTACCGCTAAAACCTTACGACAACCTGGCCGAGATTGCGGGTGAGGGATGCAGAAAGGTGGAGTTGGTGCCTTTTCAGTACAGGGCGGAGTTGGATACTCATTACAGACCGGAGATGCATGCTGTTGATGAGCGGTATACCAATTCGATGTCGAGTAGGGATACCCAAGTATGATGGCGATTCAATTAATCATGATAGGTAGATAGGTAGGCTTGTTTTCTACTCTAGGTATGACATAAATTGGGCTAGCTGTCGTTTGTTTTTTTTGCTATGTATCTTTATCATGGAGCGAGGTGTTGGGGGCGTTTTGGGCGTGAAATGTAACGTATATTATACACTTGAGCAGTGGAGATGAAGGGTAGATGGAGAGTATGTCTCCCGCCTAACCGGCCACCTGGAGGGGGGGGAACGTTACTGCCGTACTCTAGATAGAGTGAATACAGTATGGTTAAAAAACTTGCCGCCACCGTATTTATATACATTTAAAGTACAAGAACTATTTCTAGATCTATCATCGCAATAGACTGCCTGTGTTCCCATGTCGTTGAATTGTGGCATCGGATTGCGACATTGCATACGGGTACCTGCTTGACGTGCAGATATCACTAGGGGGGGTATAATTGTAATTGGTAGTACAAATATGATAGTTGATATTATCTCATGGATTGAAAAGGGCGACGACCTCCTGGCCCTGCGCAAGCTTAACTAAAAATGGGCAGGCGAATGAAAGATGTAACACTGTTAGGGAGTCTCAGGATAGTTAGGAAGAATAGTCTTCTGGTAGATTGCGGGGGATACTGGATCATCTCCACCTCAATGCCGATGTTTGAATAAGTTGTGTTCCGTTGCTATCATCAAAGCACTCCGGTACTCATATGTCTTCGCCGATATGCAACCAAACCATACGTGGCATTCATCCTCACCGCTTCTAGTGCTACGTTTCGCAACATTATCTAGTGGCCAGTCTCAAGACTCGAGATATATACAAGGTAGTTGGGTGCCTTATGCCCTACCGGCTGTGTGCCCTGACATCAGCTCAGCTGAAGCTCAGCTCGGTCAGGTTCATGCAACATCCTATATTGCATGATAGGTCTCTGCCTTCTTATGGCCGGAGATGACTCTCGTATGGCCGGAGGTGAGTCTCGTATGGCCGGAGGTGAGTCTCGTATGACCGGAGATTGCTGTCGGGCTGATGGCATTCGGCCCGATATATATGTTCCGACCCATACGCCAAATTTCTCGTTGGCCAACAGGTCGACTGATTGGCAAAGCGGTCAACCTTTTGGTGTAAAGAATAACCTATTGGCCAATGGGAAGATTTAGCATATGGATCAACCCAGTGGCCAACCGAGAAATTTGGTGTATGGGTCAACCGGTGTACCAAGTTCACCATGCTAATTCCTTCCGCCAAATTACTAGTATACACTCTCAGGCAACCACTCAACCTATTCTTCCTCCTCCCCCTGCGCATGTCATCCCCTTATCACTCTTGCTGTACTTTGTTCTCCAACTGTTGTATTGGTTCTCTTTCTTGTAAACATAGAAGCGGAAGTCAAGGAAGTCATTGTTGTAGGCGAGGAAATTTTTGGTGGAGTTGGAAGAAGAGGATAGGATAGACACAGTGATAGAGAAGTAGGATAGACACAATAATGAAGTAGGGTGATGTAGAAGTTCAACAGTTGAAAAAATATGGTGCTTTATTGCGCCTCCCTAAACTCCTCCCAACCTCCTACTTGGCACATCGGTCAGTACCCTCAGTTGGTGTATAGGTTGACCTATTCACCAAGCTGACAATTTGGCATATCGGTCGACTTGTTGGCTAATGGGAAAATTTGGCGTATGGGTCGGAACATATACATAGATACGTACGCACGCATTCGCACTTGTATGCCATATATATATGGCCATGTGGCCCTCTTAGATAATTCACAATCAAGCTTCTCTAGCATCACTATTTCAATATCCTACGTGCATCGCTAAGCGAGTGATGCTGGGTGTAGAATCAAATTTCCTTTATAAAAGAGAGAGGGAGAGATAGTATGTATAATAGAACAATATCCAATGGAATCAAGCGTGCGTAATACAGCGCGAGATGAATTTCGAATTGCTCAGACAAGAATTATTTCAGACGAGTGACCGCGGGTGTCCGAGTTTTGTCGTTTGGTGGTGGTTATTAACATCCAGTGTTATAAATACTAAAGGTGCAAATTCGAAATTTGCAGCGGACTTTTGTTTATCTTTTATCCTACTACATTGGTATTTTTCGCGAAGTTTAGTCTGTGTAGGTGCCTGAATGCCAGTGACTCTGTGAATTAGAAGTTAAGTAAACTAGGACATTAATGCACAAGAACCTCCTAGCTCAGCTAGTAGAGAGGTGCTGTAAACACCAAGTGCTCTAAATACCAAGGTCGCAGGCTCGAAACCTGCAGCGATAAATCTTTTTACTTCATTATAATTAATTACATTCCGGAAAGTATAACTCAAGTCAGGGCTCTAGTACCGGAACCCAGAAGTGGAGGCCAAGATCGTGGCTATGCTTGTGGAAGTGAATTACTTGATTCTCCTCAGCTAGTAACATATTTTTGCCTCTATGCTTCCGATTATACTACATCACTCGTCGCAGCGCAAGTTGTTCCCTGGCAGAACAAAAGAATGAGCGGGTTTGAACCTTAGTGTTTACAGTACTCATGAAGCTAGCGTTTGCAGCACCATCGTTGGGTTTCGAACCTTGGTGTTTACAGCACCTGGCGTTTACAGTGTCAGTTGAGCTAGGCATATAATCCTGTTTATTACAAGATTTAGACCCTGCTTATGCAAAATAAGGTTTCCAACAATCAGTTTAGTTAGTTTGACGTTTATAGTCACATCATCGAACGAGAATCTGGCAGTTTTTTCGTGCCCAGACTCTATCCGCGAGCTTGCGAGGGGTGGATACAAACCCCAACCTATCCAGCTGGGCACGGGAGAGATCTAGCGACAGTGATGGCTAGGAGAATATGCACTAACTGCATGTTTAAGTGTTCAAAAGAGAGCAAAAGAATGGGCGCTACATGTTTGGAGCTTGATATGTTTTACAGCACTCGTGAACTTGGTGTTTACAGCACCAACCTCGGGTTTCGAACCTTAGTGTTTACAGCACCTGACGTTTACAGTGCCAGTTTAGCTAAGTATTGGTTCTTGTTATTGCAAGATTCGGATCCTGCTCATGTAAAACAGGGCTTCCAATAATCCGTTCAACGATAATCAATTGTACTAGCATCACTCGGACGAGAATTGGCGGCAGTGATACCAGGGTAAAAAAAGCGCCTTTCGCACGTTTAAGGGGCCAATGGAGAGAGCAAAAGAGCGAACTCTAGATGTTTCGAATCTGGGTGTTTGTTGCACCAGTTGAGCTAGTAGGCATTAGTTCGTGACGCATACCCTGATCGTCCAAACATGATTTCCAACAGTCCGCAAGCGGCTATTCCTTGCCAGGATTCAGGAGCACTGCTGTCACCGTGTGGTCGGCTGGCATTCTTAACCAACAGATCGCAGGGCCGTAGTATTCTGTCATGGCGCCGGTTCAGGTTAGCGGGCATCCTGCTGTCGTGCTAATCCCGGCGTATTCGGTCCATGGAATCCCAGTTATAACTAGCAGGTGGCTTGAAGCAACAGTTATCAGGCTGCATATGAGCTTTTACCGTAGAACACTTCCCGTTCATACGATTGTCATCGTTACTGTATGGTGACGCTGAAAATGTAGTGCACTCAGAGACACACAGATGATAGTTTCAATTATAGCAGACAAAATGGGTCTGTGCTTGAGTATCGCGAAGAGTTTGGGAAGGTTTTAAAAGTTCAAGGTTCGGGAGCGTCTGAGATATCACAAAGTATCACACGGGTACTCTGCAATTAATCGTCTGCAATGCCTAACTGCACAACATAGAATTGTAAGAATCAAAATCCATATTCTTTGATTTTTGCACTGTTTACGCGTTAAAGTCTGAGGATTGTTTGAAACGACGTACCGTATCCACTCGGATATGGTACGCCCCCGATTGGGTTAATGGCTAAATTATTACCACATATGGTAATAAATCGGGAAATTAAGGTCTCAGAAAGAATTTTAAACTTACCTATCTAGGTAACTAGTATACCGTATACGACGAGCTAACCTAATAGGGAGCGTACCTTATATCCAAGTGGATACGGTACTTTGCTAGGAATGGGTAGAGTACGATTGGCTGAAATATGGGAACATTGACCAGTCAAGCACCTCGTATTTGTCGTATTCGGCATGTGCCCGAGCACTTAGCCTATCATAGGTTAGCATCGCGATACATCCTAGCAAACTTTAATCTAGAGGTTATTTCAACCCTATTTCGAGAAAAATGAGAAATGTATAGAGTTTCGGGCGGTACTTGAAGCTGAACCTGTTCGGGCGCAAGAAAACGGTACAGAGTTGACGGTGCGCGAGGCTCTGAAGCCTGCGCTTTCCGAGCTTGAAGACGGGCGTGATATACAGCAAGAATGTTCCCCCTGAAGGCGTGATCGGTGATGCCCGAGGCATTAGGTACTGTAGTAGAACAATACCAAGACCCCAGATGTAGAGTACTTGGCCATGGCGTTTGGAGAAACAACAGCATGCCAGAGGATACATAAGTAGCTGTGGCTTGTCAACGGAACGGCTTAGCGACTCGCTCAATCTGGTGTAGGTGGCGTCTGCACCGCCCCTCAAAAGCGGAATGAGTGAGATCGATAGATTTTCGAGTCAACGCGCATCCATTCGGTGTAAATGACATCCGTGTGCTTTTCGCGTTCGACGAGGGCTGAAAACTCACATCATCATCATCATCCAGTCGCAATGTGTGTTTTCCTTCATTCGGTGCGCGGAAGTGCAGATCGCAAACTTGCAGGCTTCAGCAGTCATCGGCGTCCCCGGCAGATTCTAGAATACTGCCGCATCGAGGCGTCAATGGCCAATCCTGGCTAGCATTAGGGTGACTCGATCTAGCTATTAGCCCACCACCGGAGGGAAGTTCTCCCGCCGCCAAGCAAGGTTTCGTTCGTGACTCACGCTTTATCTTCACGACATACGCCCAGCCAATGTTAGTGCGTGTCCTCGTATTCGGTATGGTGGTGCCAATTAAACAAAGTCGCGAATTAGAAAAGAATAAAGGAACGCGTCTTCCCATGGTGCCGCGCTTGCTTCCCAGGCAACCCTCTTCGCTTGCTTGACTGACATCTACTACCCCTCTCTGAATTGAATCCATCACTACACGAAAACCATCTCCTCCGACATGGGCTTCGAGGAGCAGTCTGGTCTCCAGCCTATCGAAAATCCTCAAGACTATACAAACAACAAAGAGAAATCCGTCGAATCGCTACATAAGCCCGAGGATGTCGTTTTAGACGCTGCCGGCGAGGATGCCGACAAGGACAAAAAGGAGGACGGTTTCGGAAACTACATTGTATTTTCCCCCCCGCTCGTTCGGTCAACGTTTGACTAAGCTATACAGAAACTCTGGTCGTATGCACAGCCGATCGATCGGGTCCTTCATACCATCGGCTTCTTCTCCGCGATCGGCGCCGGCTTGGCTCTCCCGCTTATGACACTTGTTTTCGGAAAGCTGATCAATGCATTCAATGACTGGGCGGTAGGAAAGGCCTCATTGGCCGAACTCAACAGGAAAACTGGGAATTTTACGCTGTATTTTGTGTACATTTTCGCTGGCAAGTTCACGCTCGTGTACTTGCATACCACATGCTTCACTATCGCTGCGACTCGCATGACGAGAGGACTGCGGCTCGCATATATCAAGGCGATTCTGAGGCAGGAGATTGCTTACTTTGATACGTGTACTCCTGGGTCTGTGGCGACAAGGATCTCGACGAATGCGAATCTGATACAGACGGGATTGGGGGAGAAGGTGGGAATTGCAACGATGGGGTTTTCGATGTTGATTTCGGCGTTTGTGGTGGCTTTTTCACAGCAGTGGAAACTCACGCTTGTTACTGCAACTACGCTCCCTGCGGGTAAGTGGTCCTGTTATGTCGTATTGCGGGAATGCTGATGGTTGCTTTTTAGTGGTGTTTCTCGTGGGTCTCACTGTGGTATTTGATCAAAAACTGGAGGCAAAGATTCTGGATATCTACTCGAAAGCCGGCGGTCTTGCAGAGGAAGCTTTGGGCAGCGTCAGAAACGTGGTTGCATTTGGAGCACACGAGAAGCTACAGGCAAAGTACAAGGCCTATCTCGACAGCGCCACGAATTTTGGGATGAAAAAGGGACCACTTCTGGGGCTGCAGTACTCGTCTGAGTTCAGTATCATGTATTGCGCATACGGGTTATCGTTCTGGTACGGCATTCAGCTATTTCTGAAAGGAGAGATCACCAGCGGAGGAACGATTTTCACGTACAGTTTTTGTAGCCCAAGTTTGTCTACGCCTTTACTAACGTGTATCCAGAGTCTTTTTCTCCTGCATCATCGCCACATCCAGTCTGACAATCATTGCACCCTCCATAGGCGACTTCACCAAGGCCTCAGCTGCAGCCAAAGACGTCCTCGAAATGATTGCACGCGAACCCCTCATCGACTCCGCCAGCACTGACGGTGATTCACCCTCCACCGTCAACGGCCGTATCGAGCTCCGTAATGTAAACTTCAAGTACCCCGCCCGACCAACTGTGCAAGTCCTCGACAACATCAGCATGGTATTCGAAGAGGGCAAAACGACGGCACTAGTCGGAGCAAGTGGTAGTGGAAAGAGCACTATCATCGCCCTCACCGAACGTTGGTACGACCCAGAAAGCGGAGAAGTCCTGTTGGACGGTCAAGATGTCAAGTCTCTCAACATTAAGTGGCTACGCCGACAGATCGGATTGGTGCAGCAGGAACCGGTGTTGTTCAACGATACTGTTTTTGCAAACGTTTTGCACGGACTACGGGATGCGGGTTCGCTATCGGAGGAGGAGCAGCGGAGACTAGTGATGCAGGCGTGTGTCGAGGCCAATGCAGATGAGTTTATTAGAGCGCTTCCTGAGGGGTACGATACTGTTGTTGGCGAGCGGGCAAGCTTGATGAGCGGAGGACAGAAACAACGCATTGCTATCGCCAGAAGCATCATCTCCAATCCTAGAATCTTATTATTAGACGAGGCTACTTCGGCCCTGGATCCCAAAGCGGAGGGCATTGTCCAGGCCGCTTTGGACAAGGCTGCGAAATCGAGAACAACTATTATTGTCGCCCATCGACTTGCAACTGTGAAGAAGGTTAAAGGCTTTATTGTTGTCGCTATCCGAGATGCTAACGGTTTCACAGGCGGATAAGATCATCGTACTCAACAAGGGTACCATTGTTGAGCAGGGAACACACGAAAGCCTGCTCGCAGCGGAAGGAGCCTACTACCGGCTTGTCAATGCTCAGAAACTCTCGGTCGCCGTGGAAGATGTTCATGAGCAGAGCGACGACAGCAGCACGGACCCGGAGCCAGAGCCTGTGAACCTCGCAGATATCGATAGGGTCGAGACCCGACTTTCTACTTGGAGTGTCAAGTCGGAATTGAAGCATGAAGATGTGTCCCGGAAGTTTGGCCTCTTCAAATGTCTTGGGATAATATTCTATGAACACCGTCTTCTGTGGGGCTGGTTTCTGGGAGGAGTGACGGGGTGTATTATGGGAGGCGCCGTTTGTAAGTGGCCTCTGGTAAGCGCGGAGGATCTGCAGCTAATGGATCTGTGATAGTCCCTGTGCAGGCTGTTCTTTTCTCAAGGCTTGTCACTGTGTTTTCATACACCGGGAAAAAGCTTGAAGAGCGCGGTAACTTCTGGGCGCTGATGTTCGTTATATTGGCACTAGCAACACTTTTTGCGTACGCTTCAATTGGCTACTTCTGGACATCCGTGGCGTTTATCATGAGCCGGGTACATAGAGGTGCATACTTCGGAGCTATGATCACTCAGGATATTGCGTACTTTGACATCCCCGAGAACTCGTCCGGATCATTAACAGGACGGCTATCCTCGGACCCCCAGGCACTTCACGATCTTATTCAAGGGAATCTCGGCCTTATCATCGTCGTGATCGTCAATCTTACCTCATCGATTATCTTGTCGCTGGTTGTTGGATGGAAGCTGGCACTAGTGGTTAGTACACCCTTTAGGAATTGCGAGTGAGAGCTGATGGCGAGATAGGCGGTATTTGGATGTCTTCCGGTTCTGTTCGGTGCTGGATTCTGCCGTATGCGACTTGAGCTCTCAGCGCAAGGCCGTGTCTCTAAATTCTTCCTCGAAAGCACCCGTTTCGCTACCGAAGCCGTTAGTTCCATCCGTACAGTTCAAAGTCTAACGCTCGAAGACGAAATAATGGACCGCTACGCCTCCCGTCTCAACGGCCCCGTCAGAAGTGCTTACAAACGCACAGCCTGGATCATGATCCTCTTCGGCCTCAGCGAAAGTCTAGACATGCTCGGGATGGGCCTCGCATTCTGGTACGGTGGCCGTCTCATCGCCAGCAACGAATACACCGTCCAGCAATTCTTCATCGTCTTCATCGCCGTCGTCTTCGGTGGGCAAGCTGCAGGCTTCCTCTTCGGCTTCACAACAAACCTTACAAAAGCCCACGCCGCCGCAAACAACATCATCCACCTCCGCTCTGCGCGGCCGGCCATAAACTCCTCAACTGGCGTCGACATCCCCCTTGCACAACCGGAAACAATTCCTGCAATTGAATTCCGTGACGCAAGGTTCACATACCCCACTCGCCCCTCCGTCCCTGTCCTCCGCCACTGCAACCTGAAAATCATGCGCGGCCAGCGCGTCGGCCTCGTCGGCGCTTCAGGTTGCGGAAAAACTACAATTATCTCGCTCCTGGAACGCTTCTATGACATCACCTCCGGCGAGATCCTCATCAATGGCGCCCCACTTGCCTCCCTGGACGTACATAAGTACCGCGCCACCCTCGCCCTCGTCTCCCAGGAGCCAACACTCTACCAGGGCTCCATCCGCGATAACATTGTCTGCCACACTTCCTTCCCCCCTCTCACCTAAGCTAACCCCCGTAGACCCTAGGCACTCCCACCAACGACGTCCCCGATTCCACTGTCGAGGCCGCCGCAAAATCAGCCAACATCCACGCCTTCATTCAGAGCCTGCCTCAAGGGTACGCCACCGACGTGGGCACCAAGGGTGTAGCGCTCTCGGGTGGACAGCGGCAGCGACTAGCAATCGCCCGCGCGCTGATTCGGGATCCGGAGGTGCTGCTGCTCGATGAAGCCACATCTGCGCTAGATACGGAGAGTGAACGCGTTGTGCAGGAGGCGATTGAGGTTGCGTCGAAGGGACGGACAACGATTGCGGTTGCGCATCGGTTGAGTACGATACGGAATTATGATGTGAGTACACCCATGAGAAGGGGTGATGAGAATGTGGCTAACTGGGGTACAGAGAATTTTTGTGTTTGATGCCGGAAGAGTGGTGGAGGATGGGACGCATCAGGAGTTGGTGGAGAAGAGGGGACGGTATTGGGCTATGTGTCAGGGGCAGAGTTTGGATCGGGAGGCGGTGTAGAGGGAGGAGTTTGGGATTGGATTTGGGGTAGATGAATGATAATGTTTTAATTATGGCTTCGTTTTTGTATGTTAGAATTGACCGTTGTGCGTGGTATTTTTGAAGAACCAAGGTTACAATGAGTTTGTGCTTGAGTGCCCTCGTTCCTTGACAGTACTGCCGTTCGGTCACAGCTTCGCACTAGGAACATTCTGTGTGGTAATTGTTAAAAGTAGAGATAGAGAAGCTTGATTGTATACTATCGTACAAATATATACATAGTGGTATGGTGCCCATATTTGCAGAATCCATAAACCTCGATTCCTCGTCACATATATGCATCCGTATTTCCTTAGTTTGAATATCCCTACTCTATTATGTAGATGTGATAACTATTCTGCACATACATAGCACACCTCCGACAACACACCACACCACCTTTTAGTTTTGCCATGACCGATTTTATCCAATCAATTTTGATATCGCGAGAAAATTTTTGCTTCGGTTTTCAGCTGAATGAACTTCAGTCATCCAGAAGCTAAGCACAATGAGCCTCTTTGAAGCAAAAAAGACTAGCACCTTTCAGAAGGCAGCAGAGCGAGCCAGAAAAATGGAAGCTATCGAAAATAGCCCTTCCAATGAGAGCGTTTCTAGCGGAATAGGAGCGCAGATGAGGATTGCTAGGGACCTTCAGAGGGACCCGGATGGAACAGCTACGACATCTGAGATCGCTCAGGAACCGGCCGAGGATTGTTTGGGAGGACCTTTGGTCTTGCCCTGGGAGGGTTTTAACGAAACGGTGAGAATGCATAACCAGAAAGCGAAGGATATGGGGCATTTGAGTCAGATATTGTCCACAGTGCACGGAGGGGGCAGTTTGGACGAAGAAGGAAATAGGGTCTATAAGCAACCGCGGGTTTATAAGATTCCGAGTGACAGTCAACAGCCAGAGTCAAAGACGAGACAGAGAAGTTGAAGTGTAGACAGCATGGATTTATCCAGGCTATCTTCACCACCACCTACTACGAGCTACGGAGGCAGCGGGATTTCTTTCCTGTCGAAGACTCTAAGACAGACTGCAAAGTATGAGGGAAGCATCGTCGGTTTCCCACCGAGTGCTATTCCTGTGGACCCGTTTTTGGTCGCGAGGGCGAGTGCTAAAATTATTGCCCGCAGGTACATTTAGTCGGAGGAAAATGCCAGGCAACATGCGGAAGAAATTGAGGAGGCAATAGAGGAGACCCGGAAAGTCTACACACTCATTCCGAGAAAATTCGAAATTAGTGACAACAGCAAGGATGAAGCGATAACAGAGGTGGAGTGGAGGGATGAGGAACCCTACATGATGCCAACAAAGAAGGGAAAGAAATGCAATAAGGGGAAGGGAGTGAAGAGGTCGCAAACGCCCTAACGACCAATCCCGAATATGCTGCAGACACCTAGCAGGAGGAGGCTCGAATCTGATAGGGCCAAGCCGGCAGATGTGTTGACGAATGAGGGAGAACTGGCTAATCTGGAGGCGTTTATTGCTGAGTATCTTAGAAACACCAATGGGCTGAGAGGTTTTATGGTTGGAAGGGAGGATTACGATAAGGAATATGCGAAGTGGTGTGGCGGACAGGCAGAACACGTTGCAGCAAGACAGAACCATACTGATGTGGCAGTTATGAACGTGCGAAACATCAGTAGGGAAATTAAGGAACAGGTGGAGCTGAGTCGGGAATACGATGAGGCTAGAGCGGAGAAACTCAACAAGCGGTTAGGTAAGATTGAAAAGAGATTGGTCAAGATCGCTTCTGTAAATATGGCTAAGATGATTGAAAATGCAATGAAAGATTGTATGGAGGGAATGATTGATCAGCTGACAGATAGAGTGGTGAAAAGGTTTGAGGATGCAGCTGAGGAAGACAGAAAGAAAGGAGAAGTTCGAAGGGGGAAACAGATAGAAGGTACCCCTAAGGAGATGAATACCCACAGTATGTCGGATATTGAATTTGAACCTAGAACGACTTTCTCGAAGAAAGTGAATGAGAAGGTTGACAGGATCTTGAAAGAAATAGAGGTGGAAGAACTGGAGTTGGAGCAATCCAAGCATGCGCCAGAAATTACACCTGGAGGAGTGAGACAGGAGTTTCCGCGCCTGAGTGTGGGGCAGGTTACGATTTTGAAGAAGAAGCCGGTGGTGCCAGCGGTACCACAACAAACGAAGAAAGAGGTGCCAAAACCGGAGGTAAAGGAGGTACCAAAGGGACCAAAGGCAGGAGGGAAGAAGCCGGAGGTTAAGAAGCCATTGAACAGGAAGTTGGAGGGGAGAAAAAAGGAGATGTGGGCGCAGGGAGCAGCAGCCCCACCGCCACCAAAGAAACATCCCGAGCAGAGGCAGCAGGTGGAAGGGGATAAGAAGAAGAAGGGAAAGGGCTTCACGGAAGTGAAAAGATAGCAGAGGAAGGAGGAGATGAAGCCGGTCCCCCCAGGACAGATTTCGATTGAGAAAAGGAGGGTTACGTTTAGAAGAGATAACGGACTCGCACTTTCTCAGAAGAAAGATTTGGACATTTTGTCAGAAGTAAATAGAACACTTTTTGAGGCGACAGTACCACATTTTGTGCGCATTCAGGGGGTTACGAAGAATACTTGGGGATGCTTATCAACAATTACGACCCCTGGAGCAACTGCTGAGATGCTGATTAAGTACAGGGAAATTGTGATTAAGGCGGCAAGAAAGGTAGATGCAGGTATTATGGACATCGAAATGAATGAGCTCTGGAAAAGGGTGAAAATGCACGGCGTCAATTTCGACAGGTACTTGGGGAAGAAGACAGCAGGAGGACTGGAGGAATTGAGGCAAGAATTGCAGGCTGAGAACAAGGGGGTGGTGTTGCCCCTCGCGATCAACTGGATTGGAGGGCCGAAATATGTGCAGAAGAAGAAGGGGAATGGAAAGAAGGCATCATCAGTTGTTTTTGCGGTCAAGGGGAGTAAAATGGCTGAGAAGGTTTTGAAGAGGGGACTAAGGGCGGCAGGAGTAAAGTATGATGTGGAGAGGTATATGAACGCCGGTCCAGACTGTTTTTGTGGAGTGTGCAGCAGATGGGGACATGTGGATGCAAAAGGTGGGGCTTTGAAGATGCCGGCTTGTATGTTGTGTGCAGGAGGACATTTGATGAGGGATCATAAGTGCAATGTGGTGGGTTGCAAAGCGAATGCAGAATAGAACTGCTCCCATACTGTTGATAAGTGCATCAACTGTAAGGGATGCCATATTGCGAAAGCCAATAGTTGCCAAAAGAAACAGGAGGCAATAAAGAAGGCAAGAGAAGAATGGCGTACCTGGAAAGGGAGAGATGGGGAGTGCAGAAATATTACGACAGAAAATCAGAAAGATCTAAAGAAGACGAAAGGGGAAGTACCGTCAACTGAGGAGGCAGAAAATAAAGCTCATGATGAGAAGCCGGCAGAAAAGGAGCCGGAAGTCCAGGTTGTTGCGACACAGGTGATGGCCGAGTCAAGCTCTAATGCAGGGACCCAAGAAACCCCTGTGACGTCATGGGGAAGTGCATTATGCATAATTGTGGGAGGGGGTATGAGGGAACGATGATAGCATTGGAAAAAAGAATTGTTTGGGGGCTGATGTTATAATGATGCAAGAACCAGTGGTAGAGAGAAAGGAATACATCATTAGCCATCCAGGATATAGATTGGTCAGAGGAGGAAGAACGATGACGGCGATACGAAGAGATATGCACCTGGAGTTTTCAGAAGTGGATATGGGGGGAGATGGAGATGTCCAAGTGTTTGATATAAAATATTCCTTACGGAGAAAGATGAGATTGGTGAATGTATACGATCAGCAACGACAGGTGGCAGGAGTGAGAAGTCAAGGCAGACTGGCGTAAACAGCAAGATGAAGAGAGATTTTGGGGCAGGAAAAGATTCTCGTTGGAGGAGATTGGAATGCTCACAGTGATAGATGGGACCCGCAGTGCCCAGCAGAGAAAGATGCAACCTTTCTGGAAAATCTTCTGGATGAGTACGGAATGATCGATGTTACAGATGGGGAAGGAACCCGGTTTGGCAACAGAAATGGTGAAACTTCGGGATCACTTATTGATTTCTTCATAATGAAAGCTAGCATGGCCGACAGATTGGAGATAGCAACAGATTCGGCGACTACTTCGGATCACGCGATTGTGTGTGCCCAGTGAAGATGGGACAAAGGGGAAGGAGTCAAAGTATCGAGAAAAATTACAGGATGGGATATTGATGGGCTAAAACAAGAGGGGGAAAAAGAGAATTATAAAAAAGCACAAAAACAGTGGGAGGAAAAGAGCACAAAGACACCGGTTTTGAATGAGGAGAGCAGTGAGGAGGATTTGCAAAAGGAAGCTGGGTGGATACAGCGGAATTTTGTTCATCATCTTAATGGATGCTGCAAGAAGGTTAGAGTTTGTGCAAGATCGAAGAGGTGGTGGACGCAAGAGATCGTGGAAAACAGAAAGATTTTGGGGTCTATAAAAAGATACAGAAAGAGGGGGGAAGCAACACAACAGCAGGTTGTAAGGGCGCGTACGCCGGCGCTCGGCAGTATATGGATATAGTATGGTATACGGTTGCACACGGGCGCGAGTGAGATCAGGTGTAGAAGTAAGTGGTAAGATATTCGGTACGGAGCTAAGTCTCC
>Ga0307514_10001407_pt1 | contig 29830 bp, 32 predicted proteins | sample 16_EM_MG_FD_203088 | JGI IMG/M metagenome (GOLD analysis project Ga0307514, IMG submission 203088) | Populus trichocarpa ectomycorrhiza microbial communities from riparian zone in the Pacific Northwest, United States - 16_EM | ecosystem: Host-associated > Plants > Roots > Unclassified | place... | reverse complement strand
TATGTCCTCTCACCTCCAAGTCTTAGATTTATGATATCTCTTATATTGAGTCAGAAATTGTGAATCAACAGCATTTTGGAGCATTTTTTTACAGCTGCACTATGAATATTAGTGATATAGTAAATTGGAGACCAGGAAGTGAAAGAGGATCTGTTTATGCAAAGTTCATACATAGAACACTTTGTGATCAAAGCAAAACTCATGGACTTAAATGAACTTGAATTGATTGGAGTTACCCAGCAGAAGGCATCTTCCCAGTTGCCAATATGCTTGCTCTAGCCACAGAAACAATAGAGACTCATCTGGACTTAGATCGCTGGGAGCTGGCCAAGAGATGATCCAACCAATTTGAATTCTAGGAGTATGTTAGAGCCATATATATCTGGAAGCATAGGAGCTGCTAAAAATGGCAACTCTGGGTTGGCTGGGCTGGAGATCTATATGGGCGCCTCCAAAGGGCGGTGAATCCGCCACCATACCTTGTAATATATACACATGATTTGTCGGCTCGAAGCATTCTCATTGGTTGACGGTGGTATGTACCATCTTACTGTGGCAAATTACAGAATGCTCATTGGTTGGCAGATGGTCGTTTCCAGTCATGATTAGTGAACTGTGGCGCTTTGCTTGAGTGTGGCTCTCACAACAGCTATTGGTCAGCAATTCAAGCTGGCTAGACGCAATCTGGGTGGGCTGGCTCTCCACTTGCTGGAAGCGATCTAGACGCGTTGGCTGGATGCGATCAGGACGGGCTGGCTTCCGGCTGGCTAGATATGATCTGAACAGGCTCGCCATCTGGTGGACGCGATCTGGACAGGCTGACTCTTGAATGTTTGAAGCCGATCGAGACGGGCTTCCTCTCCACTGGCTGAACATAATTTGGGTGGGTTCGGCTGGCTGGACATGATCTGGGTGGGCTGATTTGGACGGGCTGACTTTTGGCCAGCTGGAGACGATCTAGACATCCCTGACATACTCACTCTGACATGTTTCTTGGCTAGCTGGATGTGATCTGCACAGGCTGGCTCTCAGCTGGCTGGACGCAATCTGGACGGGGTAGCTCTTGGCTGGCTGTACGTGCTGACTCTAGGCTGGCTGGATATTATGGGTTTATGTTTCTTTTTACTGAAGGGGGCAGCGAAGCTGCCACCATACCTAGAGATACACAGCAGCAGATACACAGCGGCAGATACACAGCAGCACCAAATCAAGATACACAGTAGTGGACACACAGCAGAAGTCTAGGTGATCTGTCTGAGATTGTAACAAGTCCACCATGCTCAACGTTTCGAATCCTGAGGGCGGCAAAGCCCCCACTGACGCTAGTATGGACTAAGGCATGCACTAGGCTTAGTGGGCTTGGCAGTGAGATCTCCCCGTGAGTGTTGCATGTGTACTTGGATCATGAGTCTCAGCACCGTTTGATGTCTTGTATGAGAATGGTTACTGTATCAGGATGTGCATCAGGATATGCATCAGGATATGCATCAGGATATGCATCAGGACCAGGGTGATGCGTCTCATGTCAGATTGAGCATACGTGTACGTATATGGGAGATTGTACATATACGGGCCCTTGACCCTCAAGATAGATCAATCAACAAGTAAGAGAAGCATCCAAAGTAACAGGTTATGAGCCCGGCGCTCACTCTTAGTTAAAAACCCTATTTTCACTTCACAATCTTTCAGAGCCTCAAAAACCCTAACCCTCTCATACTTATAACTCAACACCATCGATTAATCTCACGATGTCTGAGTCTGCTCCTGCCTTTAACAAAACCGAATGGGGAAACATTCCTCTACTTACCTATCTTAACTACGAAACATGGAAAGAGACCATGACCCTTGTTTTGGAGGCTATGGACGCATACGACATCGTCACCGGCGAAGAACCTGAACCACCTCCAATTGACATTGATCATCACGAATGGAAAATCCGGGCCGCCAAAGCCAAGACGACGATCCATCTTTCATGCTCTCCGGCTATACAGTTTCTTCTCAAAGGCCTGAGATCTCCAGGGGTGATGTGGACTACGCTGCAGGTACGCCTGGAGGATACCGGCACTCACGTCGGCAGAACTACCATTCAACGCAAGTTTCGATCATGCCGCCTCCAGAAAGATCAAACTCTTATAGAATACTTTACACTACTTCGCGACTACCGTCTCCAGTTCATTGGCACACCACAAGATATCTCTGATGACGAAATGCGTACACACATCTACAATAACCTACCAGAGCAGTACTCGACTATGATCAAGATCTTAGAGCATCAAATTCCCTTACCTACCGTTGAAGAAGCAATGGACGCCCTCCGAAGAGATGAGCAGGCCGCCAGCCTTAAGAAAGAGATCGGAGATGAAGCCACTGGATCAGCCCTTTTCTCACGACGCTACAGAGGACGTGGAGGCTATGGAGAACGAGGTCATTATCGTGCACGCAGAAACTACGGCGAAAACAAGGGCGGAGATCGCAACGACGATAAAGAATACACCTGCACTCACTGCAAATTGAACAATCACACTACCGAAAACTGCGGCATTCTCAAACGACTCAACAGGAAAGATGAGAAGTTATGCTACTACTGCGGAAAACCCGATCATATACGGCCCGAATGCCGAATTTGCCAACATCGTTCCGAAGCTCGAAACAAGGTCAACAAACGAAACAATAAGGACTCAAAGTCAGATACAAAGGCATCTCTCACAGAAGCGACTGCATCTCTGGCAGTACATGGGATCGCAGCCGGAGACCGAGATCTCTTTTCACTACCAGACAAAGCCACTCACGCCGCTCTCACATCGTCAGCTGCGGCATCTCCGACGTGGGTGGTGGACTCGGGAGCATCACACAATATGTGCAATGATAGAAACTGCTTTATCTCATTCAAAAGACTACCATCGCCCATCATCATTAAACTTTGCGATGAGACTACGGTAACTACCACCTTTCATGGGCTCGTTAACATATCACAGGGTTTACAATTGAACGCACTTTATACTCCTATGTTCCGGCTCTCTCTACTCTCTATAAACCAACTTGATCTTGCCGGATATACAACAACTTTTCAACGTGGCAAATGCTCTATATTCACCGATTCAATTAACATCATTGCAAACCGTACCGGTGATCTCTATATACTCCGATCACGTTATGCTCTCACCTCCGAAACTGGGACCATACAATCTGCGGCTACACCATCTAATCTTACCAACCGAAAGAAGAAAAAGAATACATTGTCAACGACCGAACTTACTCCTGCTTCAACTATTACCACAAGACTCTGGCACCTACGACTGGCACATCTACATCCAGCGGCAATGCGATCTCTAATAGACGGAATTAGCGACTTAGATGCCGCCATTGGATTGTGCGATGTCTGCCTGCAAGCGAAACATAAGCAAAAATTCATCCGTACTAAAGTCAAGAGAACTACACAGCCATTCGAGCTCGTACATTCCGACACCTGCGGTCCATTCTCTATACCTACCAAAGGAGGCCACTTACACTATATCCTATTCGTTGACGACTACACTCGATGGACCACCGTATATCTCCTTCCTGATAAGAAACACGAAACATGCATCGCCGCCTACCAGCACTACCAAGCCAAGGTTGACGCCAGAGGATACAACATCAAACGTTTTCGGTGTGATAATGGCAGAGGAGAATACGACAATCGGCTCTTCCGAATGCTCTTGGCCACACGTGGTACAGCCCTCGAGTTCTGTCCACCTTACGCCCACCATAAGAATGGAGTCGCAGAGAGAATGATTCATACGATTACAGAGAAAGCAAGAGCTATGATACTTGACTCCCAGGCACCACTCGAGTTCTGGGGGGAAGCAATAAACACTGCAGTATACCTCCATCAATGCCTACCAAACGAAGGACTCACCAAAAGAGACGATCGTGACGGATATAAGGCTCTCTACGAAACTCCATACGAGATGTTGCATTCATATGGTAAACCTGAATACGATAAGCCGCCTGATGATTCCACACGAATAAAAATTAGTTACAAAGCACCACTTCATCATCTGCGCCGATTTGGATGCTACGTAAGCCGACTCATCCCTGAGAAGCAGAGAACAGACAAAAAGCTTGGGGCTAGATCAAAAGCCTGTATGATGGTTGGCTACGTACACGACTCAACGACTCTATAGAGGATTTGGGATCCAGAGCACAACACGGTAAAGGCTCAATCAGATGTGATTTTTGACGAAGATAGGAATGCATACATCTCGTGCCCGCAGTCACTAAAATGCAAAAACTCAAGCGAAACCGACCAACTTGATGAAATCACCGAAATCGACTTATTTGATCTACCGCAAGAAGAAATACACATTGAAGTTATTGACTTGAGTGGAACGGGTGAGAGCATGGACCATGGCCGCACTCGCTCTATGAGTGGAACGGAGGAAAGCATGTCTCATGGCCGCACCAAAGAAGCTCGCCAAACAGATGACGGGAATCCCACGGCTAGAGCAAATCCCGATCTTTTGTTAACTGGGCATACGAATGGGCACGAAGATCGAAGACCGCCTGATACAGGTGAGATGGATGGACATCACATATATATACACATATAGCTCCTGACGAGGACGCTGACAAACATACAGAAGGACAAAGCGGTCACTGTCCAACCCTCGAATCTCATACACAAGTCCCAAGAGACGAGGTTATTACCAATAGAAACACACGAAGACAATTACGTCGAGTAGCCGCCGCTACCAAGAAAGAAAAGAAAGCCCCAGTACCTACAGATAGAGTTACAAGAAGCAGAGCACGAGTAAATATCACAGAACTGATGAACTCTGCCTTAGCATCGACTACCATAAATGGCGATCCCTGCACCTACCAAGAAGCGATGCTCAGCCCACAAAAGAAGAAATGGGAAGCTGCGATCATGGACGAATACAACTCTATCATACGAAATGAGACTTTCTCACCGGCACAAGCACAATTCTGAAATAAGCCAATTTGATCGAAATGGGTATTCAAAACTAAGAGAAATCCTGATGGCTCAACATGGTACAAAGCCAGGCTTGTGATCAAAGGATATGAACAAATGGACTATGGTGAGACGTATGCACCCGTCGGCAAACTTACTACCTTTCGATTGCTAATAAGCTTTGCCGCACGAAATAATTGGAAAATCGACCATATTGACGTAGTCACGGCTTTTCTCAATCCCGATGTCGACGATGATACTCTATTTATGGAGCTGCCAGAGGGCTGGCCGGAGCATGGACCAGATGAAATCACAGTTGTTCGACTACGAAAAGCACTTTATGGCCTCAAACAAGCGCCACATCCTTGGTATCGACATATCAACGCATTTTTCTTATCCCTAGGCGTCATCCAATCAGAAGCCGATCCCAACCTCTATATATGAAATCTCGGCGAAATGCTCCTACTTCTCTACGTTGACGATATGCTCTTGGCCTACGCATCGACTGCAGCAAAAGAGGCGGAGGAAATCAAGCAAGCTTTAGCTGCAACTTACAAGATCACCAACCTCGGGACTGCTCGCCAATTCCTCGGCATCGAAATTCACTACGAAACAGACGGCTCGATCAGCCTTGGTCAAAGAGTCTTCATTGACTCTGTTCCCAAACGTTTTCATATGGAAGCAGCTCACGGTGCTGCAACTCCACTCGACGACAAAGTTAAGTTAGATCTCGCAGAAGAAGAAGGAGAAAGATAAGGAGAAGTTGACCCCGAACTTTACCAAGCAATCGTTGGATCTCTTATGTACATCGCGCTCGCCACGAGACCAGATATCTCATTCGCAGTAGCAGCACTTAGTTGATACAATTCAAGGCCTTTCGCCAGGCACTTAACAGCAGCACAACGCGTACTTCGATATCTCAAAGTCACGAAAGACTACCGCCTTCGCTACAATGCTACCGGTCCAAACACTCTTATGGGTTATACAGACTCCGAATGGGCCAGTGACAGCGCAGATCGAAAATCTCAGGGAGGCCACATATTCATATCGAATGGTACCATATCTTGGCAGTCACGTAAGCAAGACTTAGTTGCAACATCGACTTTAGAAGCAGAATATATCGCATGCTCGGAAGCCTCGAGAGAAGGAAGATGGCTGCTGCAACTTTGCAAAGATACTAAACGAGACAACGACAACGACGATGATGACGAGAACAATAAACCGCTCCCAATCCTCTGCGATAACGAGGGCGCACTTACTCACATCATCAATGGAACTATCAAGGCACGGACAAAACACATAGACGTTTGTTACCACAACAGTCGAGACCTACACGAGAGCGGCATAGTCAAGTACTCCTGGGTATCAACACAAGAAAACGTTGCCGATATCTTCACGAAAGCACTGTCGAGAGAGAAGCACGAGAAATTCACGAAAGCTATGAGTTTATGGTAGATTTGGAAGGATATGGTATTTGGGTATATTAGGACGGATTTTATTGTACGTGATGACTACGGACTGCACTCTTTCCCTACCTACCGCGGCCAAAAAGGAGGAGGGTTTTAATGAGGCACCGGAAGATGATTCACAGAGACTTTATCTGTATGGACTCACGAAGATATGGACTTGCTACGGAACGCAGCAAGAGGGGGAAGTGTTGCATGTGTACTTGGATCATGAGTCTCAGCACCGTTTGATGTCTTGTATGAGAATGGTTACTGTATCAGGATGTGCATCAGGATATGCATCAGGATATGCATCAGGATATGCATCAGGACCAGGGTGATGCGTCTCATGTCAGATAGAGCATACGTGTACGTATATGGGAGATTGTACATATACGGGCCCTTGACCCTCGAGATAGATCAATCAACAAGTAAGAGAAGCATCCAAAGTAACAGTGAGCCTCAGACCTGAGTAGAGCTATGCTCATGATGCTTCGCTCTTAGTATTTCGTTCTTAGTGCTTTTCTCTTAATTTAATTTCTTTCCTTATATATATATGTCTATCTTATTCTCCCTTTGTACGATAGACAGTTCAATCATCATCTTTCTTCTCTGCCTTTCTTTGTTTGGTCTCAACAGGTTGTGACCCTGGCGCTTTCAGTTTAGTTCAAGTGAATCGACATCAATTGATAGGCTTTTCATCGTTTCCTCCTTCACTTTGAGCCTGAAATCGACATCTATTAGAAGAGTTTTTATCATTTCTGAACCTCTGCCGCTTTGCATCAGGAATCAACATCTATTAGTAGACTTTTCATCGTTTCCTCCTCTACTTTGAGCCTGGAATCGACATCTATTAGTAGAGTTTTTATCGTTTCTGAACCTCCGCCACTTTCCTTCACAAATCGACATCAATTAGTAGAGTGTTCATTGTTTCCTCCTCCACTTTGAGTCTGGAATCGACATCTATTTGTAGACTTTTTATTGTTTCCCCTCCTAATCCCTTTATTGTTACTCTTTCTACTCCTTCTATTGTTTCGCTTTCCCTCATTCAATATATCGATCTCAACCTCCATCTCTAAACCCAATGAGAATAACTACCGCACCTAAGCAGTAGAGGCTAAGGATCTCCTTAAGCATCTCAATATCTAGCGAGTGGTTGATGGCTCGATTCTCCTCCGCCCTCTAGCTGCACTGGCAGCATCCGGAATTACCACTCCTACATCTTCAAACCCCCTTAATCCTGCATATGACTTCCAGCTCCAATCAACCGACCCTTCGTATCTCACACATTTCGATAACTTTCTTTGAGACTGGCAAGCATATTGCAACAACTACTAAAAGGCGAATGGCACCATCTGCGCACTCCGGGGGCCATCCATCCGCAGCCAGTACAAGGGTGATAAGTTTGACAATCCGATGGTATTGAGGGAGGCTATTCAGTCCGATTTCGAAAAGGTTATTAAGCTTGATGGTCGATATGAAATGGCAAAGCTAACCGACTACAAATTCGAATTGTACCCATCCATCTCTGAATGGATCACAGCGCAGGAGAAAATCATCAATGACCTTGCGATCTGCAACATACTCATCGAAAATGCTTGGCAACAGTTCTACATTCTCTCTATCGCTGAACTCTAGGCTGCTTTCAAAGATCGCGCGAATTTTGGAAAGGATAGTCAGCTTTTTGCTTTTCCACCGCTTTGGTGGATTTCACCACTTTCCTGTCACTGAACTCAGATTTTTCTCAATAGTCGCTTATATTTCTGAAAGCACTTTGAACTTTGTGGCATCACTCCTTTCGCGGTCATATGCAGCCTTTTCTGTCAACTTGCCAGCTTTTCTCCATTTTCGCAGCCTTTCCCAGCCTTTTGCATCATATGACGTGCAATCGATCTCCTTTCAAACACTAGACACGATTGCGTTTATAGCCGTATGATATTCTATATCTATTTATCTATCTATCTATCTATCTATCTATCTATCTATCTATCTATCTATCTATATCTCAACAGCGAGGAGATGTTTGTGTATGTCATGACAACAAGAAGCAGAGTACTCGGTGGAGCGTATCCACATACCTTGATCACTATGAATAACCTCGCATCGATGTACAAGAACCAGGGGCGATGGAAGCAGGCCGAGGAGCTATACAAGCAGGTTATGGAGACGAGAAAGAGGGTACTCCGCCAAGGGCATCCCTACAATGTGAATAGCATGGAAAATCTCGCATTGACATACAATAACCAAGGGCGAGTGAGGGAGTCCAATGAACTTTTGTTGCTAGCCATTGAGTTGACAGAGAAGTCACTTAGCCACGAAAATACAGATACCTTAACCAGCATGGAAAGGCCCTTGACGGGTGACGACCAAATAGAGGTAGGCTGACACTAGTCATACCTGGTTATGCTCTGATATACGGTATTGCAAAGCTACTGACTCTAGTGAGCGCAGAGCTCGACCATCATGCCATAGAACTGAACAGGGGGTCCAAGAAGTGCGGTGATCGGGGTTAACCAGCCGGAACCTAAAAATTTTGTCCAGTTAGATGAATGAGTGCAGTCTAGCAGGCGAGAGGAAGGATACAGGGTTCCAGCATTGAGTGGCCGAATTATGGAGATGTTGGAGAACATTTGATAGACGAGTTAGCCAACTGAGGGTGAATCTGGGTGATGGGTGGTATGTACTGAGACGGACTATGAGGCTATGCAGATAAATATAATCCAGAAGTACTTGCTGGAAAATCATGTCCCCGGACACACGATGAGACATTGCACAAACCATCAATTGTAGTTAATTAGCCGTTGGATTGCTGCATTCGGTCATTAAGTATTCCAATTATGAATAGTTTCCCAGACATGTCCAAGATGATATATGCGTACAAATAATATCTTTCTAGTAACAATCTTATTCGTATTAAAGTGTCCGGATATTATCTCTATAGGACGCTAGAAATTGTGGGAAAATGTAGGCAATTTTAGGTATATTTATTTGTAATACACTTTCTCACTATATAAACCTGTATTTACCACAGCATTAGCCGCCACTTTCCAGTAGATATTACTTCGAAACAGCAAGTAGAAATCAGGGCAAATTGGGGGCGGATCTGTGTCATCATCATAATATCGCCAACATCCCCACCACCACCGCAGTGCTAGATTATGGTTGCTCTGGTACTTTGCACACATGCGTACGCAGCAGGAAAACAGCGCTAACTGTGCCAAATTATTCTGGTTCAAAAAGTAAGTCCGAGAAGTTACAACCCCTTAAGAAGAGGATGTAATTTACTGTTCCTACTAGAACCCGCTGAAAACCTCAACTCCATAGTGCACAAGTTTAAAAACATCACCACAATTTCCCCAACAATTCTCACACATTTTCCCATACAACCAAGTATTTCCCTATCCATATAAGAATTAGATGTGATTTTCCTTACTATTAACAAAGAATTTACACAGCGTTTATAGGGGCTTTTCTGTGGGGTTTGCACCTACAAATACAAGGAAAATTATCGGAAATCCTTGGTTGTATGGGACAATACGCGGTATTTGTGTATAAAAAAATGCAGAAAACATTTGGGTGTATGGGAAAATGTACGGTTTATTGTGGCCTAGGATTTTCCAGCTACTATTTAGTATGGGAGGAAAATCGTGCCACAATTTCTCGAGTCCCATAGAGTATATATTTCATAGAGAGCGAGCTCCCCCCTCCAATGCAGGTAGGAAACCGTGTGGACTGGAATCGTTTGGTCTAGTACACAGTGCACACAAGTATATCGCCGCTCCCTAGGGTACATACCTACGTATTCTCGATTGGCTGCTCACCCAACAAGTTACTGTGGAAAAAGCGTCTGACCGAGACTATCACATACGTCAGGCACATAAAGTTTGGCCAAGACTAATTTTACCCCGAGTATCGATAATTACACCTGCCACTAAGGAAGCATACAACAATCGGTATCCACAATGATGCCTACAAGGACAAACTAGCGGCAGCGGGAGTACATGCCCTGCAGGCATGGGCGCTGAACAATCAAAAATTTAGCTTTTGCGTCTAAACAACGTGGTTTAGCGAATGGTACTTAAGTACTTACCTGCATAAGTAGGTACGTATCTACTTATTACTTACTAGTTTCACCTCATGACTTGCCCGAGTCTTGAGAAGGATATGATGGAGAGCTAGTAGGCTTGTAATTGCAGGAAGGGATACAAATTGTTCGTAAACCAACACTCCGTCCCAGCCGAGGATGGTGCAACAGGTACCAGCTCGTTGTCCTAGTATTCTGCTTTTAGTATAGTGAGTAGTTATATTAGATGTACTTGATTTGTGTGCTGTTATAACTCTGCTCTGATGGCGATATTTTCTTCAAGTGACTGTTTATAAGTACGTTTTCCTCCATCTCCCGACTACAACTAAGTAGAGAAAAGTTGAAGACAAAAGTTAAAAACTACAGTACCAGAGATTCCCGCATGGTCACCCACTGCAGTACTAACCTGGCGATAACATGCTTAAATATGGCTGAGCGGACGGGAAGCCTTGCGTTCATGTTTCTATGACCGTAGCTGTTAGGCATTAGCTGTAGGTATCTTTATTTAGCAAAAAATTCGCGCATAGATCGGCAGTCGAAAATTGACATTCATCGGTTTTTGCCGCGGGTTCCCGTTTGGTATACATTTGTGTTCTCCCACATAGTCAAGGTCGTCTAGACAAAGAAACTGCAGGCCGCTTAGAGTCATTAGACGAGTTAACTGGTAGTGACGACGGAAATGCACCTGTTATGTGAATTGCAGCGCAATTAAGTCATCGAGTGTGGGGAAGAATATGGGGAAAGAGAACGCTTTATTTGACTCTAGCTACCATACAACAAATCCATAAACCCTTCTATTCTAACATGTTATTAAGGGCAAAACTAAACTTCAAGCACTGATATCAAAGGCAAAATCCGTGCACATACCTCCGAATAGATCACATCTCCCACCGGAGTCCCAAGTGCAACTCGGAATTTCACTGCAGCAGCATATGAAACATCCATGTCACCGCGCATAATAGTAACAGAAAGCAAGAAACTTCCAATAAGCGTCGATTAAGGTAGTGAATGAGAAAATACGCGTCATGTGAGGTCAGGAGCCGGTCCAGCCGGCTAGATCACAGCCGTCGGAGGCAAAGTCAACATCCATGAGCTGATAGCATGCTTAATAGGGCAGAGGGACACAAGTCTTATCCCTTAAGCTTAGGGTCGTAGATAGGAACACTTGGCACAACCAGGCATCTCAATAGTCCGTCCCGTCCGGGCAAGCATCCACCCGAGACAGGGCTGTAAATTTCGGGCACAGAATTCTAGACCGTTTGTGACTAGGGTGGAATTTCCTTGGATTAGACCCCTACAGGGCTCGTAGTCTCGTGACATACAAATTGAACTGTGAGAAGAATATGGTAATTTATACTATTTTTCGTATTCAAGTTTATCCCCAGCATCACAGCACACACAGCCGCTTGTTTGAAGGCCTACTACCAGTAATTTCGGGGCTTGATATGAGAAATCTAAGGCTCACCACCGGCATCACGACGGGCTCGCGATATTGCTTTCAGTTTTGTTATTGGAAGAAGCGGGAAGGAAATATGCCATAGCCGCAAGCGGCTGAATGCAATATGATTACAAACAAACAAACCGGCATCACGACATCTGCTGGCGTCACCACCAGAAGCACACCTCCGGTAGCTGCTGGCTCCCTATAGGTACCTGTACGGAGCCCCAGACGGACTAGGCTGCAGAAATGATACCCGGGACAGGGCCGCGACGTCGAGCCCTAAAAGACTGTAGTCGCCCCAGACCGCTGAGATGCCTGAGCGCAACTATTTTGGGACTGCGGCTGCTCGTCCACAAGATCCCCGTGCTTAAAGTGGTAACTAGATTGATTGAATTGATACTCTTTTTAGTTTTGGAGGACCGAAAACGGTAACCTGTAATCTGATTTGGAACACTACCCAATATACTAGAGTAGTTTCCTACTTCAGCAAACTGTGCATCGTGTTAGTAGGTTTTACAGATATTGGGAAATTAAAACAAAAAATAAATTATGAAATATTCACGAGTAAATTGACATAGTTGCTTTCGGAGTTTATACGCTTCTGTCTCGTGTGATCGGGCTTTTGGAGGCATTGCATTCGTTTATACTGGTAAGTTATGAGCTCGCTACCGGTTGGAGAGATTGAAATCGAATAAATGTTGGTCGGAATTGGAAGCCACACCTACATGGTCTCAGAATGGGACTTCAGGTGAACTTTGTTCCTGTCAAGCACATAAAACTAGCGAGTCGAGTAGGACAGGGATGCGATCGCCTTAAGCGTCAGAGCTTGAAGTCTAGTGCTAGCGCAATAGTGCTAAAAAAGCTTTAGATGGATACTTCTAGGGTAATACAAACATATCAGATGAAGATATTATGGCAGCACTATTACTTAATAGCTATTGAGTAGAAGATTCTGGTTATTGACTATAAGTTTTGGGTAATGGCATGGTTGAGGACTGGTAGTATGATTGCTGCTAGGCTTAGCTGGAAGCAAGTATTTTAGTCGAGGTTCGAGGTTAGTTTTGCCGAATGTCAGATCGGCAGGCCAATCGAAAACCTTCGGAGGAATAGCGATAATCTTCCTATAGACCGTCATTGTGTATCACTCGTGCAGTAGCGAGAAGATACTGTTGCATATATGGTTTATCTCCCTGACGTATGGCTTCAGTTGGGCTGATGCATAATCTCTCTAAGATGATGGTCATTCCAGACTCAGCTGGAGATGCCAGACTCAGCTGGAGATGCCAGCTGAGTGCGCATGCATGCGTACAAGACATACAAGACATACTCCGAATACCGCGTATATAAGTCGATGAATGTACCTGTACTTGAGAATATAAGCTTCTAGCAATCAGTACATTTCAACAGATACTACCAAGACCTTTTAGGGCCTAAACATTTAGATTCCAGAATCTCGCTGAAAGTGACAGTCTCGTTTTTGAATAAGCTATCTAGTTTGATATTTCAGATACTTAATTCAGTGTCCAATTATATAAAAATTTCTATCTAGCCTTAAAGGTTTAATATCTAATGGAGACCATGAATTCTTGGGTTACTATTACTTTTAAGGTTCCCTGAATTCTTGATACTGAAGAGAGCAATGGTATGCATTTCCATGAACCAATCATTTTCACCAGAACCAAATTCCAAACAATGCAATGCTGTTTTTTGGATTTAAACTACATTTTCAGACATAAAACGGAACCATTGTTCCACCCGATCATGTTTCCACCCATCCATATCGATATCCTCGAAGATCCTTAGGCACATCTTTCACCAGCGTAACAACAAACGTCAGACGGGGCTACAACTGTGGAAGTTGTGGCACCTTCAGGCTGAATCTACGTGTTCAGTAACTGTTAGTACAAATGGTATAGTCAATCTAATACCATAGGGAAATGGGGGTATATACAGTGTAGTTACCGGTACCCCCAAGAATAGCTATGATAGTGCCAGTTTTGGTAGCACCATCTACAAAACAAACCCGACGTTAAAATCTTACTTTCTCCTTCCCGGTATCCATCAAATTCATTACTCACCTTGCTTGTACTGAACTTTATCACCAACGGAGTAAGCCATTATTGTTGCTAGTCTTCGTTATCACCGGTAAAAGATTTGTCGTATGTTATTGAAAAGGTTGGAAAGGTTGTACAGTGTTGATGAAGAGAAAACTGCGCTGAGACCCCATTAATTCTGGGAAGAATGCTCCCTTTATATAGACAAGTCACCACCATATAGACAGCCGGGAGTCGAGCTGAAGTTAATTTTTTAGACTAGGACAGAACGATTCTACAGAAGATTGGCAGAGCGGTTTTCTGTCTCGTGTTCTCCCGCATCTCTCCACATCGCAACTTTCGTATTCCGCGGAGATACAACTTGCTTCGTTTGCATGGGTTACGCGTCTTAATTCAGATCTATGGTGAATCTTTTGGTGGTAGTCGAGCTGTAGAGAGGAATTTCGATTGCGGTGTGCATCGGTGACTCACACCGGCCGGTTGTATTTAGCCGCTTGCGGTCACATATACATCCACCGGCGGTTAGGAAGGGAAGGTAGAAGGAGCTGCAAGCAACTCTTGAGAGAAACGATCGATGCCAACTTACCGGTGCCCGAAAGAGCTGTTTTGCAACCCGACAGACTAGTTTTCAGCTCTACCCCAACGCGCTTTCATTCAAGTCGTGCGAGACTTTGATACTATTTGACCAATATCTGGACTCGATTTTCTTCATTCGTCTGGAGAGCGGAGAAGGAGAGGGCGCCGCTCTGAGCAGTCAAGGCAGCAGCACCTACCACATGTTTATGCATACCATGAACAAACGAGACGAGAGAAACAAGTGATTGGCTAATCCAGGAAACATGTCTTGCGGAGGTGGCTTTCAAGATGACGTAGCGTATGGAAGACATCCCCAGAAGTAATGAGTTGCAGAAACCATATCCACGCCGGTTTCCTGTAGTCTGTTTCGGGCGTTGATCATGAGTTGCGACTTCGTGATGTATCATATATTCAGGCTCGTGCTTCTGGGCGAGATACATATGAAGCTCGACAGTTGAAAGCGGGGTCGGATCGACGCAGGATCTTGCAGCTGCTTTACAAATTTAATTTATGTATGTAAGTGGGGGTGATACTGACGGGCAATATTGACTGGCGGGAGATACTAATACGTAACTGGGAGCTGTCGTGTAGATTACCACAATACACACCTCCTTACGATTGGTAGCTCCATCATCGATCTCTTTTCAATCTCCTTCAGTCCCCCCATGCTCTTCCTAAGGTCGAGGAAACTGTGATACCGTTTTCAAGCACAGACTTCACCCGTGTTCATGCATGCTCCATTCAATCTAAGTCTGCAGAATAAGGCCGGCAGTTTGTAAGGTCTACAAAGCGCGCATTAGACTTTTGTTTCCTGGTGTGGTGAGTCCAAACCTGTTTGTGACAATTTTGCGGGGATGAGTACCGGCAGAGTGCTACATGAACCGTAAGGTAGTATCTTTGGAGACTGCTTCACAAAATTCGTCGAGGTGTTGCCGCAACATGCTAAGATATTTACCGAGGGGGTTTTAAATTGTACATCACCCTGCACTTGTACGAGAGGACCTGTTTGAATAGAGTTCCGTGAGCCGACTATCCCCAAGAATCCTGTCAATTGCTGCGCCTCCATCTTTTATATTCTAACTCTTCCACTCTTCAGATCTCAACCAAGAGCTAACAATGTAAGTGATCATATTGGTGGTCACGACAGTCCTCCACGCCATCCCATTGCTTAAGACAGGTCCCCAGGTTGAAATTAGCTTCGTTCAAAGCAATATCTTTGGTAATTCCATATGTGTTTTACACTATGCTTTCCTCGTACCTTTTCCGAATACACATGTCTTCCTTCTCTTGCATCGGTGAAGGAAATGCTCTGTATTGACTACTCTACTGCCAGGGTACAGCAGAACGAAGGCGTCCAATAGCAAAATCACCAGCCGTGAAAGACACTCTCGATCGCCAATCACTAGGTCTTAAGCTCTACATCTAGACCCCTTAGGAGGAAGAGTTTATTCACCAGGTGATTGATTCAAAAGTTTTTCAAGCTTGCCGTGCCGATACCCAAGGATCTTATAAGTCCGCTTCCCGTCCCTGATCAACCAACCGCTGATCCTGTTAACTTTCATATCGTTTCGTATCTTCCTGGTTCCTGACCGCAGTATTCCGGAATACTGGGCTGGTGGCATTGACTGGATTCTAGCAAGCTCCATCACAACGTCGGCTCCTCTGCCGACAAAATTTCTGCAGGGTATGAAGGAAGTTAGCTACCACCTGCCAACCACCGTCACCAATCCAGAGTCAAAAATCTACCACATCAGTGTCTTCATCCTAGCTCTTGATTCGCTACCTACCAATCTTTCCCTTTCCTCTCCTTACACCTCTTCCCTCACGCTCTGAGCTTGTCAAGTACTCCTAAAAATTGAAATGTTGGATGGAATTGTCGGTCCGACTGTAGAAGTGCTTACACTAGCCTTTGCGAGTAGCTGCACCTAGTTGGATCGACTGTAGGAGCACTTGTCCACAGGGCATTGTGTGGAGGACGTGTATGTGGTGGGGAACATTGTGTGGCAGATTTGGTAGGGGAATAGAGGCTTGTGCTAGGGTATTAAATGAAGGGCAAGGTGCAGTTATGGATGGGAAGTCTATAGTTAAGGAAATGAAACAGGTTTGGTGGAAGGCGTGGATGGTGAGGACCTGGGTTCCTATAAGTGAGGGCGTGGAGGTGGCGGGAATGGAATCATAGGCAGTGAGAGCATTGTGGAAGAAACGATGTATGTTACTGTTTGTGGATGATATTTTGACTTGGAGGGATGCGATGCTGGCCCTGGACGACTTCCAGTACAAAGAACTTTTTCTCGGTTCTGTTGACGATTAGGTAATTTAACTGGGACGGTGTCGATGGAAAGAATAGGAAAAATACACACATCCTTTCCTCTTCCACTTTGCAATTCCTTCGCCATGTGAAAACCGGGAGGTCTTAGAAACCATACCAAGTCGGTTAGCCTAACCGAACCCTAAACAATAGCTTTTCCGAAAGCTTATTCCAACTTGATGCCTTTGACGGGAGTCTCCGACTGCTTTGGAGTACAGGAATAGTACAAGTAGCGGTTCGAGACTATCATTCCGGGACACGCCCCACACTTGTGCGCTCGTGTACCAGCCGTTTCATTCCGCCTCCGGCAAGCAACTTGCGAGCGACGAGAAAATCTGGGAACGAGAGCACCCCACATTCCACTTCCGTCACCCGCACAATGCCGTCAGTAAGACCGGTAAGCGACTCTCACCCCATACAAGCTGTTCTTAACCACCGAGCGGGCCGACCCGACCTCTACACCGTCGATCACCTGCTCAGTCTCCCACCCTCCCATGAATACCGAAACTAAGGACTTCATACTAGTGTTGTTGGTCGGCGGGGGGTGTGCGGCTCGAAAGGAATGTTCCTAGTTGTCAGCTGGCACAGGCACTTGGTAGCCTACTTACCTAGGTAAGTAGGCCGGCCTTATGACTAAATGGTTTAGTTGCCAACGGGGTCGGAACAGATACTTAACTTTCCTTACACAATCACCTTAGCCTTGTCACTGCTGCTGCTGTTTGCCTCAACTCCGCCATCTCCACTCAATCGCATGCCTATAACGCATGACTGAGACGTATGTACATGACAATTATCCAACTCAATAGTAGTACGCAAACATCAGCAACCCCTCTAAAACTTGCATCCCAGCCGCAAATGCAGCACTCACCTCACCTACCCACTTCTGCAAAAAAAAACCCCCCAAGGATCCCCAACAATCTTCCCCAAAATAACGTTTCCTACTCCACTAAAGAAAAGTGACAGTGAAATGATCGAAGGAATGGAAGAGAATTTATCATATTCGGGCCCAGACATATATATAATTCCCGACACTATCTATGCCAGTGCAACAGGAATAACGCCACAAACAATGCACTCAATCTAACACTATCCCACTCCTCAGTCACTTTAGCCACACCCGTAGATTTCACCACAGATGCAAAATACACTAGCCTAGCTACCCAGTATAGAAGCAACGACATCGCATACAATGTACACGCAGACAAAACAACCCGCAAGTTCGTCGGATCGAGAATCGGGGCAACCATGAAGATACCACCCGCCGCCGACAAACAGGACCGAGGGTAAGGATGATAACACCTTGTACAGAATCAAACCCCGTTATATGAGAACAGTTGCGAACCGTTTGCACATTTTGGCAGAGGCTCAAGATGCTGTAGATGGTAGCTAAGATTCCCCTACTGGTACTGATGATGAATTTCGGATCCTCATCATAATTTTTGTTATTCATTTCCTTTGCCGTAATTCCTGTCGAGTATGTCGAGCATATGGTTATGAGCACCAAGATGAACCAATAGTAGAAACCAAACACCCCCACGGGGATGTAGAGACAGACAAAGGACCTCGGCGAAGTGGTCATGTAGTTCGGTATAGTTGAAGTGGGATTTTCCAACCCATTCGTGTTCGGGAAGAGGAGGAGGTACGTTGATCGAGCTCGCTACGGGGAGAACTGCTAGGAGCAAAAGTATTGTCACCACAAGAGTTCGAATTAGCGAGTAATTGTGGTACAGCATTCAGAAGTAGGTTCTTTTAAATATGTTATAGAATTTTAGAAGAGTACTGCTAGTCACAGTGAACGATGTTTGGGGGGATTTGGAACCTTTTAACGACATCGACAAGGAGCTCCGCATAAGGCAGACAGTAAACAGATGAATGTAAGGTTTTCCCAAGGCGCCTGCAACACTGGCCACGGCTGCAATATCCCTTCAAAAGCTGACTCCAATCTGCTCAATCAGAGCAGTGTGGTACTTTGCAACAGGCATGGAAACCACAAAGATGTACGTCAATTCAGCCGCAGTGTTTTGGGGGATGAAACAAAAACCTATGACCCGCTGTTCAATCATAACTATTATCAAACACAACAAGCGAACGGGACAATAGCAGTGACTAGGTTTCCTATGTCGTGTTTTTTTATTGCACGTGCTACAAACGACTACAAACGGTTGTATTCCAGCCACAGAGCTTGCTGGCACATTGGTAGTGTCTCATATTCGCATACCATGACCGCGTCCGCTGAGTTTAATCGCTAGATCAAGTAACGTTAATTGGACGAGAAGCTCAGAGAAAGAAGTGCTAAATTTCAGCGGCGATATGTATCCCATGGTCCGTGAGGAGTTATGGTTGATAAAGCAACCATAAAATACAGGTACTAAATCCGCTGTTACTCCACGCTTTGTAGTTAAAAAAATGTTGGATTTTTTCCTAGTAATGAGAACTATATGAATCTAATTTCTACTGAGTCTTAGATAAAGATTGGCATTGGTGATTGAGCAATGCTGTTGACTGGAGGTTCTTCTGTTTGGTGTGGTAGCCGTTGCTATGCAGATTTGTATGGGAACTTTGGTAAAATCAAATCTACAACCCTATTAGAACTCAAAAAATAAAAGGCAATATTAATCAAATTCCATTATGCTTTTGTAGGTAGAATATTTTGGATCACCCTATGACTTTGTCAATGACAGTAGGGGGGTGATGGTGGTAGCTTGTTGTGATATTGTGAGATATCTAATTTTCACTGGTGTTATGGTTAATTGATTGTGACGGACGATGGGATAGAATTTCGATCCATGCTCCAAGCTACGACCAACTCCTAGCTGCGGCTGACTTCAACACTCCCAATTCCAAGGGGTAAGGTTTGTGTATTAAAGAGAGAGAAAGTTAGAGTCAAGCGCTCCAGCGAGCTGCAGTGGGGTTGGGAGCATGGAGTCGTTTGTTTGTTTTAATTATACTTTATGCACTCGTCAATTTTTGAGTTACCGCCAATAACCCTAGCCCTGTCTTAAATGACTATCAATTCCTAGCGAGGGCGCTTAAAATGACTCTTGACATGATAATCCCCAAGGTTAGGGGTATATGGGGCGGAAACTAAAAAAATTGACGAGCCGATTCCCCTCCCCTCCCTCTACCCTCCTTCCCTGAGTATGGAGTCGTTCGCAGCTGGGAGGATGGAGTCAATAACTGGAATATTGAACGGTATTCGCACTAAATTTGAAAATCAGCACTATGCACGTCGACATAAATCACCGCACATAGACGTGCATAAGCGCTTAATTCCAGTACACGTTGCGTATGGAGGGCTGAAATACGTACTTTATGCCCGTCGGCGTAAATCTCTATGTAGGTCGTATCATTGAAAATATCCCCTGAAGCCTACATGCCCAGAGTTATACTGCCCGTCAAAAGAACAGCGATTTCGCCCTTGGCAATGCTGTGACAGCCCTACGATACTGTTGACGTAGTGGGGACTTCTGCTCTAGATCACGTGTTGCTTCTATATCTACGTTTCTCCTCTTGATCTTTGTACATACACACGCGACAATCGACGAGTTTCCACCCCACCGCTACGCGTACGTGTCAACACATACTACCATACCCTATCTACACACTTCAATATGATATGGCTCCCAAACGGCGTAGCAAGGAAATGGGCTACCTCCACCTCCAAAAGTAAAAGCAATGACAAAAACAAAAGTAGTAACAAAAATAATAGTAGTAGCAAAAGCAAAGCAGAAACTAGCCGCTGCCAGAATCTAGTCACGTTCCTGGACCCTCGCAGCTGGGAACGAAGCTAGCCAAAATCACCGTTTGTTTTGCCAATGGTCGCCCTCTTGCTGACACCTGTGATGCTACAACTCCTGAGCTGTCCACTCCACCAGTATCATCACTGGCTCCCAAGAGAATGGGAACGCGAAAGAGAGCGCACTTACAAGTGCATCCATATCGACGACTTCGCCCGCGCTCATCAGGAGAGGGAGAAAGAAAAAGAGAGAATGCGCACTTACCACCGCACCTCCCACCGCACCTATAACTTCATCTAATCTTTCTCAAAATTATGTTGAATAGCGTAGGATTTCTCTCTCTTAAGCAAACTCTAATTCTACACAATGTCTTTATTCTGTAGTTGAGTAGATGGGATATCTAGCCCATGATTCAGAGACACTCCTAGACACTCTAAGTCGTACTAATTCATTATTCCATACAGGATAGAGAGATCCGGAGAGGATGGATCCAGATCGGCATTGAAGAAATTGGTTCTGTATAGACCGTCGATCGCAAGACGTAGAGAAGCGGAGATAAGTGAGAGTACACTGTTTGCTGGTGTACCACAAGGCGTTCAAGTCTGAGAACTCGTGAATGTGATCCGAAATTTCGTAGAGGAGATCGGGTGATGCGTGCAGCCATTTTGTCTTGTTGCTATACCTGTTTTTTTCGTGGATATGCTGGTGGCAAGGAGGGTCGGGTGAGTATTCCCCACTCAACGAAGAAGGAGACGGTACCGGTGTTGTTAACCCGCCAGAAAGCTTGTTAGTATTATAGTGAGGACAGGGAGAACTCTATACCTATAGCAAGACTTAAAAACAGTTACATGACAGATCGCACTGACCAAGTATAATTTTCGTGGCCGGTTGACTTCAAACCCCCTTCCTCTCACCACCGCCAGTTCACTGCCTGTTGCTAAACACAAGAATGGTTAATGACGACATTGAGTTCAACGGAAAGGGCGAGGAATAGTCCAAGGTTGAGCAATCCTAACAACTCTTCCCAGAACCTCAAATGGCTTCATTCAACTCCACCCGCCAGCGCCCCAATAAAATGTACGGAAAGTTAGCTTAGACACGGGAGCATCTCTTCCGCTACTGCAAAATGTGGTAGAATGAGCAGCGGGAGCTGTGGAAAGCAGTCAGGCAGGCAACCGACCGGAAACCGGGAAGATGCAGGCATGTGCAAATACCCGAGCTATTTTCCCTGGAGATGTGTGATGAGGCGGTTATGGACTTCCTCGCGGCCACAGAAGTCGAGAAGTTCACACGTCGCTAAGCAGAGCAGAGTGTATTTAGCAGTCTTTCTCTTTCTCTTCTTTTGTTTTGTGTGCGACCTTTCATCTTGCTTTCGTTTCGTTTGCTAAAGGGGAAGGGGGGAGCTCGGCCACCTAGCCGGGCATCCGGAGGTGGAGGGGACTCGAGCACTCCCGTACTCTAGGAGAGTGAATGTAGTATGATTAAAGCAAGCAAAACAAGCGCCTCAACAAATCAGACGTCAGAAAGGGATGGAAGCTGCACATAGATCCGAGACAAGCAGGTGGTGGCCGAAAATCATGTGTCAAATGCTAAAGATTACCAAAACGCAAAAACTACAGGACACGGGTCACCCCTGCTGCAGTACTAATCGGTCGATAGCATGATATGAAGCCGGGAGGTCTTGGAGTCGGTTGGTCTAACCGAACCCTAACGCCGACAGTTCCGAAAGCTTATTCCAGGTATGTATCTTTCACTCCGGGACACGCCCCTCACTTGTACGCTTATTTACCAGCCGTTTCCATCCGCCTCCGGAAAGCAGCTTGCGAGCGACGAGAAAATCTAGGAACGAGAGTACCTCACCTGCCACTTCCGTCACCAGCACAATACCATAACTATGACAGAGGCAAACCTGTGCCTCCGGTAAGCTACTCTCACCCCCATACAAGCTGTTCCTAACCACCGAGCGGGCCGACCTCGACCTCTACCGCCTACTCCGTCTCCCCTTGGGATACCACTCCCTCCAGATACAACGCAAAGATCGATCGCATCTCGATGGAGCTCCCTGAAACAAGCACAAAGCCAGATTCCCGAAGTTCCTGTCCATGGTGAACGACCACGCTACCTTGACCGTAATCATCTGCTCGCACCGTTACGAGGAATTGGTCGACTACCTTGGCAATGAGGGTTGTGCGCAGGCATTTAGAAGTCTCGGATGAACGCCAACACGGGTAAAAATCACCTTACGCGACGCGCAGCCCATAGCAAACGGTTTTCGGACGGCATTCTATAGGGAATTTGCACGTGGACACTATGAAGTCCTAGGACCAAGCGTAACTCGATTGCTATGGCCAAGCTCCTAAGTGCGCTCAACTCCAATTGGTATGCTAATTATTCCCAGTGACTTGGGCTACTTATATTTATCCCATTTTCTAGGCTGGATACTTAGGCTATGTCAGTGGCGACGGTTGAGAACACGATAAACGACGTCCGTAAAGCACCTCCGCTGCCGAAGGTTCTCAAACAGTGTTCCCAAGCAGTCAAACGAGCGCGGCTTCACCAAAGTCGCGCCGGTTTTGCTAATTTAAAACGAGTGCCAAGCCCGTTTATGAGTGGCTAGCATTTTAGATCTCAGTTTACCGCGTTTATAAACACCGCCCGTACTAGTTTAAGAGGGTGAAGTTATGCCAGTTTATAAAGCCAGCCGAGTCACCATAAATCTTTTCTGCGTCGATGTCTAGCTAGGGATCATTTCAATGGCTTCCCAAGGCGGAAATATATTCATAAATTCTAGCACCCACACCCTCACAGCGACTGTAAATGCCTCCAGGCATCGTCGAAATCCATGCATATCTACAGATCATGAATATCTACAGGTCATGAATAGCCGCCGACTTGACACACCGCCGGCTTTTGAAATGCAAAGCTGGCTGCCGCCGCCGCCGCCGGCTATCTGAGCGCTGGTCGAATTTAGCCCATTTGTGGCTGGTAAATTGTCGGCCGTTTGGGAACACTGCTCTCAAAAGCAACTACTTCAAGTGCGCCTAGAGATTCTCCGCATAGCAAAGACTTCCTCCCCAGGATTGACCACCGCCGCTCAAAATGTACCACAACATCACGCAGCCCAGTTCATTTCCCGACAGAGTAGAAGTATTCCTTCCTAAACAACTTGATGCAGTTGCACTGTCTCAGACGTACAGTGTTACTGAAACGCGCTGTAGGTCACCTAACTATTTGCGTCTGCCTCTCGCGTTCATTGAGGGTGTCTCTCCTCACAGCCCCAGCCGGAAGTGGGCCTCAGCCAATGGCGCGCCGGATGGGGACCGTGTGCCGATGTCTCAGAGTCAATCACGGCGAGTGGTTTGGCAAGCGAGAGATCCAAGCTGGGCGTGGATAACCTGCCAGACTCAATATTGCAGCTCTCTACCCTCAACAAGACCGCGCTTCTCTCTAAGTTTCGAATAGTGAGGAGCGATTGATGAAGTATGCATTAAGGAGGTTTTGTATCCCAAGTTAGTTTATTTTAAATTGCACCGGTGCTGGGTTAACCAAAGGTTTGAGGAGAATGAGGCTTCCGAGCAATCCTGTATTGGTTATAAAGACGGTGATATGTTTTCTCTTTTTCAAATTCCAAACAGGCCCATCCACTGACATTTTTGTAACCCTGCTACGCCACATCTTAATTGCTCTTTAAGACTAGGTATAGAAAACTAGTACATCTACCTATTCGGCTTGTGCTGTAGTACTGAAATGTGTGGGTGGTGCAATCTAGGATTTATAGGGTAGTTAGGCGGTTATATAGCCCTAAATATTCGTTCGGGTCAAGTTTTGCTTCAAATACTAAAACCTTAAGTTCTCTTAAGTTTCGGATTAGGTCCATTAGACTCCTTTAGTGCCACTATTTGATTATGCGAAACCTCCCATGCCCCTAGCTTTAAGTGGATATCCCAGTGCTCCAAAGTGGCCAGTCCAGACAGATCAGAGCATGATCTAGGCCAAGCTATGCCAAATTATTGACACAAGGTTTAGCCCGAAGGCCTTGGAGGCTGCTAGAAAGGACTGGAGAGTAATTGTTAATGCTCCGAGTCATTTGTGTAGACTCATTCACGAATTATCACTCCACACTGGCTCCATCACTCTTGTTGCATATATGGTTTATCTCCCTGTCATATGGCTTCAGTTGTATGATACATAATCTCTCTGAGATGATGGTCATTCCAGATTCAACTGGAGATGCCTGCTGAGTGCATGTGCTTGCATACAAGACATACTCTGAATACCGTCTATATAAGAGCACGAATGTACCTGTTCTTAACAATACAAGCATCTAGCAATGAGTACATTTCAACAGGTTATAAGCCCGGTTATCGCTACTATCTAAATTGTCACAATCTTGTTCACAACCTCCAAAAAGAGCCTGAAGAACCCTAAACCTTGCCACCGTAGTAACGGGCGCATAAACAGCACTAGAACTAAACACCATCACAAGCCATCTCCACAATCTCCCGATGACATCCTCCGAACCCACCTTTCCCAAAATCAGTGCGACGATATCCCTAAACTCACTTACACTAACTACAACTTCTGGACAGAGGACATGATACTCATCCTGTAAGCCACAAGAGCATATGCAATCGTCACCGGAGAGGATCCTGAACTGCAGCCACTTGATTTCGACCACGATGACAACGATGATGATTGGAAGGCTTAGGAGGCGAAGGCTCCATCTATGGTTAAACTGGCCTGTTCCCCGGAGGTACGGCACATCGTTAAAGGCATATGAAATCGTTATGAAATGTGGAACATACCAGAAATGATTCTGGACACCGCCAGATCTTATATCGGCAGACAAGACACCCTTCACCAGTTCCACTCTTTTCGACCTATGGAGGACAAACCACTTCAAGTATACTTCACCAAGCTCAGTAAGTACCGCATACCACTGTACCATGCTGACAATGCAGTCAGTGATCGAGATTTCCATACGCAAATATTCACATCACTGACATCTCAGTATGCGATGATATTAATGGTCCCAAAGCATAGAAGGCCCTTACCTACATCCAAACAAGCCATGCATCACCTCCTAGAAGAAGAAACTACAGCCAACCTCACCAAAGAACTTGGAGACGCATCTAGGGGCGCCGCCCATTTCACTCAATGTGGCAGCTACCGTGGCTGTGGGTGTGGTGGACGGAGAGGATACAGTGCACATGGGGGACACAGTGGACACGGTGGACACGGTGGAAGCAGTGGCCCCAGAGACAGCCACGAATGTAAGGGCACCTATTGTAAAATTGACAGCCATACTAGAGATGCATGCATGAAGTGGAAATGTGCCAACAAGGGAGGAAAGAATGGAGGAAACAACAAACGCATTTGCTCCCAGTGCGGGCTCCCAGGTCATGTCAAAGTCGATTGTCTCCTACAAACATATAATGTAGTGGTGGAATGTGAGGAAAGCCACAGCTACAGGAGTTCGCGCTACAACTCGAGACTGCAATCAATTTTGACTGACCAGTTGTGCTGATGCTGCTGCGGCTCCGAAGGGGGTGATTGATTCCAGAGCGTCACACCACTTGTGCAATGATCACAGCAGCTTCTCAACATTCAAAAAGCTCCCATTTTGTGTAGTAATTGAACTTGAAGACAACAATTCAGTCACTGTTACGCATTACGGTTTTGTCAATATTATACAAGGCTATCAAGTCGAAGCCCTCCATACTCCTACTTCCCAACTTCCTCTTCTATTGATCAACCAATTGGATTTGAACGGACATACGACAATATTCCAAAACGGAAAATGCTGCATAACATTGCCATCTTCCTGCAACCTCACCAGAAATCTAATGAAAGGCATATATATCATAGTTTTAATGGGCAGGGTCAAATGTAGGTGATATTGATAACTTGAATGTAATATAGCAAACAAGACAGAGAGTGCTTGAAATTGGTATCGAGGAAATCAAGACAAGACACCGGTTGAACCGTTTCAAAGTCGTAACTTGCTTTGCTATACAAAAGAACAAGTACAGAGAGAAGCAAAGGAAATCCTGCAACGCCAGCAACACTGCATGTATATATAATTCATCTGCCACCCTCGAATCATCCCCCATTCTGCGATGTACCATCTGAATCTCATCCCCAGATCCTACACTGCACCAACACCACTACTTATCAATACTACAATGCCATACCATCCGACATCGCAACACCTCAGCCCACTTCCTTATCATACTCAATTATACCACCACCATTACGCCGCTTCCTCTGCATCTCCCAACATCTCCGCCTTTCTGTAACACAATTCCTCCCACACCCTTTCCGAACCTCCCACATTATCCTCAAGTTCCTCAGTATTGTTCAGGGCCATGACAGTATCCCCCTCTTAGGTTCGAGGTCCTCAAACAACATTCTCCAATCGTCCAGGGTTTATAGGATACTGTTGATGGATCTCCTCAACTGCTTGTAACCCAGGAACGAACTTTGCTGCCTCCCAGATAAGGGAGCCATAACCTGTCCACCAAATCAGGTACTGTAACTGATTTTGATATAACCGATTGTACTCAACACTGCATACTTGAGACTTTTCTTCTCCATCGACCTCTACCGATGGAGGAGGTTCAACCCGCTGCCCCTGCATGGGATTCCCTACAACTATATCTAAAGCGAAACAGGTTGTACTCGATGAATTCGAATTGACGCAGGCAATTCCAACTCATATGCAGAAGGCGACACTTGTTTACACACCTGAAAAGGTCGCAGGCACTTCCAATCCAGCTTCTGAGTTCGATGAGTGGTTTGTATAATACAAGCATCCAGCCACAGCTTAGATCCAAGTTGTATATTGGCTGCAGATATATGTCCTTGATGTGCACCGTCATCCTGTAGCGCCTGGCTCCGTCACATTTCGACCTGCAAATGTTCATGAAATTGTTCTATCATAGCTTGAACTTGATCCCCATCCAGGCGTCGTCGACCCCGATCCTGTGTGAAATTTCCTGCAATTGACATTCCTGGATCCATGCCATGAACTGCAAAGAGCGGAGTACACTTCGTGGACTCTGATATTCCATTATTTGCCACACACTCAGCAAGGGGCAATCATTGCACCCAATCATCCTGTTGATGGCTGACAAACACCTGAAGATGATATTCCGTAATACTATTCATATGTTCGGTCTGACCAACCGTCGGTGGGTGAAATGCGATAGACATCCATCGATCCATTCCCAGCTGACCGCATATCTGTCCCCAATAGGTTGGGGCAAACTGAGGTCCTTGATCTGAAACCATCATGTTTGGCAAGCCATGAAGGCATACAACTTCCCGAAGGAACAACTTTACCAGTCCCACCGCATCTATTGACGTATGGCATGGGTTACAATGTCGCACGTTTGAGAGTCTATCCACCACAACCCAAACTGTCTCAAATCCCTCACTTTCTGGTTACCCAACCACAACATCTATCGAAGTATCTTACCATGGTTTTTCCAGTACAGGTAAAGGCCAAAGGACTCCAAAGGTTGAATGTCTTGAGGACCTAGACAGTTGCCAACTATGACAATTTCCTACGTACTGATCTTCCTGTTTTCGCATATCCTTCCAGTAATACTGTCTGTCCAGGAGGTCAAACGGTGTTTCCCGCCTTGGGTGTCCAGCCAATGCGGTATCATGATGCTCTTGTATCAACTGTGAACGCAACTGGTTTCCCACAGGAACATAACACTTCCCTTGGTAAAATGCCTGCCCATACAATTCTGTACATTCAACTATCGTAATTTCTTTGAAGCTATCATTTCCTCATATAGCCTTCAATATCTAATTTGGTAATGGATTATTCTGATACGTCTGCTCAAAAAGATCGGATACCACAGGATCACCCTGTACTGGTAAGCCATTTGCCAATATGTGTAATTGTACTGGTAAATCTTGTGGCTTCAAAACCACTTGTTCCATGGATTTTAATCTCTCATCCCCCCTTTCAGAGAGGTCTACCATCCTCCTCGTCAATGCATCCGCTTTCCCATTCGATTTGCCCGCTCCATAAACAATTTGATAATCAACTCGTGTGAAATATCTGGACAACAGTGCTTGTCTCTGACTTCACAGCTTCTTTGTCACAAAGTACTCAAGGTTCTTATGATCAGATATCAGTTGTAGGGGATATACGACACCTTCACATTCGGGTCTCCATTCCTCAAGTTCCTCAATAATAGCCATCAGCTCCTTATCATATATGTCATAATTACACTCAGCAGGTGTATGCTTTTGCGAAAAATATGCCACTGGGTGTAACACCCCCTCATAAATCACATTGTGACGATACTCCTGCAGATACATAATCTGAAGCATCGGTCTCAATAATTACTTCTCTTTCATGGTCAAACTGTCGAAGTGCAGGTGCAGTTGTAAACGCTCTTATGATAGTCTCAAAGGCCAGTTGTTGTTCTGATTCGCATACAAATGGTTCCTCTTTTTTGGTTGATCTTGTTGATGGTTTTGCTTTTTCAAAGTACTTGGGTATAAACCGTCGATAGTAATTACAAAAGCCAAGGAACTGCTGTACTTCAAAGAGGTTATCCAGCCGTCCATTCTTGGTCTTCATTTCCCAGCTCCAGGTTCATACAGTTTCAAGCTTGTCTTTATTCAGACACATACCCTTTGTTGATATAACCAATCCTAAATACCTCACCATTTCTTTCTGAGACTCAAATTGCTGTGAGTTATAATACAGCCCTGCTTCCAACAACCGGTGCATAATCCACTGAACATGGGCAACATGTTCTTCCTCGCAATCACAGTATATCAATACATCATTCACGTTTGCTGATGCAGAATAATCCAAAGCTTCTCGAATGGAATTATTCATATCGCCCTGGAAATCCGTTGGTGTATTCGGTCTTCCAAAATGCATTACTGTCAGTTCAAACAGTCCATATCTTATCCGGAAGGCTAACTTATGCTCAGATCATTCCTTAAGCCCGAGTGGATTTCATGCTCCTCGTATATCCAGCTTTGTAAGTATTCCGGCATTTCTCAAATGATTTAAGGTCTCCTTCATCAGCGGGAGGGGATACTGGTTCTTTATATTTTTGCTGTGAATATCTTGGTAATCAATACAAAATCCTAGTGGGGGGGGGGCCCCCCCCCCCCCCCGGGCGGGGGGGGAAGGAGGGGGGCGGGGGGGGGGGGGGGTGAGGGGAGGGGGGGGGGGGGGGGGTATACGAAACA
>Ga0307514_10001406_pt1 | contig 29840 bp, 29 predicted proteins | sample 16_EM_MG_FD_203088 | JGI IMG/M metagenome (GOLD analysis project Ga0307514, IMG submission 203088) | Populus trichocarpa ectomycorrhiza microbial communities from riparian zone in the Pacific Northwest, United States - 16_EM | ecosystem: Host-associated > Plants > Roots > Unclassified | place... | reverse complement strand
CTTGCGAGACGGGCAAGAGGTTGAGTCTTAGGATAAGACGAGGAGAGAAAGAGATTTGATAGGCGGCTGTACTTAGATCAAATAAATATTGTATAGTTATTGGGATCTAAAAACCCCCGTAACAGTAGATGGCTGGTTGTTGTTCCTCTAGCCTTATGGTTTTCCAAATACCATGCTGGAATTAAAGCATCATAATCTCTGGAAGTCTTAATTACTTTGAAAGCATGATCTTCCTCATTAAAAGACTGATGATTGCCAAACAATATTCCCAATGGAACTGTAAACAAATTCTCGGTTTTAAGGCTGGTCCCCAAAACATCTCCCGATATAATTGGCCTAGGTCTTTTAACCACAGGTATTGAAAAGGCCTTTGCAGCTTCGGGTGATATAACAAACGAGTTGCTTCCTAAATCGAGCATACATCTCAGCGGAAAGTATTTGCCATTGTAATCAATAAATAATTGGTAGATTGGTCGCTTGCCAATTTTTGTAGATGATACCTTACGGATTTTTGGATGTAAGGCTGGTTGATACTAAACAAAGTCTGGTGATGCATTAATTTGGTTTGGTATCCTCTCTAGAGGTTCTGAAGATTTGCGTTTCGTCATTACTATCCTTTCAACAATAGCATAACCACAATGGGTTATTTAAGAGGTAATGTGTTGTAATATGGAAATATATTTGTAGTTGGTAGTAGTATTTGGTATTTCCTTACGGACCAGCCGTTTCAATCTTTCGATCATTCTCAGAGGAAAAGTGTAAAAATAAGAAAAGAAAAAAGGTTTTCCTATCAAGATAGGTGTGTTAAAATATTAATTTTTGACCTTCAAGCTTAATGTGGCTTGTAATTAATAATCTGAATCTGATGGTGAATCCCACCAATTCCTTTGCGTTGCCTCCTCCAGTTGTTCCTTTTCTTCATTATAGAAATAATAGCTTTCCGAATTTTCTTCCTGGCTTTCCAAATTTTCTTCCTTACTTTCCGATTCTTCTTCCTCACTTTGCGATTCTGAACACGAACTATCCTCTTCGCTGCTAAATAGCTTCGTCCCTGCTATCTTTATTTTCTGATACTTCTTCGCTTTTGGATAGTGTGCCGTTCCTTTATCCAATTTAATGGGCCTGACCCAATCTTTTACCTCGTGACTTCCTTTCATATCAGAAGGCCACGCCAATCTAAGGCATTCTCCTGATGCCTTTCGTTGTTCGATTTCCATAAGTAATATTCCTTCAGTTTTCGCATAGACCTTTAGGGCCTTTCGTTTCGATCCGTCCCATTTCAATTTTTTCGGTTCCGACCGATCCTTAAACCGATTCCATACCGATCGATCCTGAAATCTATTCCGTTTCGATCCTTCGTATTTCTTTTCAAGTTTCGGGTGCTTTTTATCATATGATTTTAAGGAAGCCTTAAGACCAAGGTTTTTTCTCGCGGCTTCCCATTTCTCAGCAGTTTGCCCAGCATTGGTAATGATGGCAATGATTTCCTGGTCCGTTTTCCCCGTGAGATCTACAGTGTGCATCTGTTCAATGATTTTCTGAGGTAGATGTTCCAAAATCATTTTCTTTAGCGCCGTACCGCTGACCCTAGCCTTATCATTCAAGGCCTGTATTTTGGTAAACATATCACATATACAGCCTTCATATCGGACCTTCTCAAGATCTGCATATGCCTCGTCAATCACATCCTTATCCTCAAACCTAAGTTTAAGTGCATTGCCGTAGCCTGTCATTGACTTTGGATGTGTCCCGGCCAAAGTTCCTTGAAGCCACTGAATATGCCGAGACGCTGAATATCCGTCTATTAAGAATCCTATCCAAACAATGGTTCGTTCGTCTTTTGGAAATTTCTCTGGCTGATTCTCAAGATAGACTTGAACTAATACTAGTGTTAGCAATGGGTCCGGGTAACCCGCCAGTGGGCCGGGTTTGAACCGGAAAAAAGGTTCGGTTCGGTTCCAGACCCGTCCAAAAACCCGACCCGGCGCTTCTTGGCAGGCCAAACCCATACCCGTACCGGTCAACCCGCGGGTTTTGCCGGGTTTGGCTAGACCCGTCAGTTCCAGTCTCCGTTTCTCCTTTTCGGGTTTTTCTATTTATGGTTGCAGTTAGATATGTTACTGTTATGTGCAAAATATTAACTTTGGTACATCATTCTCTTTATTTGTTTCATTGGCGGCCTTTATACTCCAAACAAGAAGAGACATGCTCCCGGCTACGTCCTGAAGTTGAGTGTGATCAATTGTTCATCTTGCATCATTTGTAAGATTTGTGGTCCACAACAGCCATATTGATTGTTAAGGCAGTCGTTCAGCCGGAATTTGATCAGTTTGCACATGCGACTGCAGCGACAACATTTGGAGAGCTGATGGAGATACATGATAGTGTCAGCGGAAAATCGCAATGCCGCAAGGAAGCTCCTGGGATAGAGTAGCCATATGTCAATAGCATGCCACAAATGACTGTCTCACAAATGCATATCGGCTCTCACAACTGACGCGATACCCAATTCATCGCCGATTAACAAATCAAAGCCTGTTAAACCCGTAAGCGTTTACCACTGCATATGTCCTCCATACCTACGTACCATACAGGAAATGGATTCAGGTAAACATATTGTATTGGCTCGTGGGTCATGTGTACACAACCTGCACAATATGTGATTATTGACGACACATCTCTGCAAAAAGTAGTTGTCGTATCTATTTCAATATGTGAAAGAATTCTTTTGATTTCACTGACTATATTGTAAGAAATGATAATTCGTCTGTGCATGTGCAAGGGTCATACGGGCCATACGAACGGTCCAAACTCCAAACAAAGTCGACTGACAACTGATCGACACAATATTGTCCTGCCTTTTACGGATAAGTGACAACGCCCAATCTAAACTAAAGATAAAATTTACTAAGAAAGTTTCACTTAGTGATAACATACCAGTCATAGAAGGAGCAGTCATTGCGCAACGCGAATCTGTATGAATGACCACCATGATGTTGCATTCATCCATACAACCAACTACATTACTCCGCGTTTAGACCGGGTACACATAGTGAGCATTGTGAAAATTGCTTATGGTACGTCATGAAAATCGAGCGGATTGAACTGGATATGGCAAACTGAGTGTGTTGGGCTATATTAATGAAAAATTAGGTTATGGCTCTACATGCAGTGAATTGCCAACTGTAAGTGCTGAAATGTCACTGTGCTAAGTTATCCATCCCTCAGAGAACTTCTGCATCAGTTGATCAGAAATTGATACGCCATAAAGCTTTTGCATGCAACTGAGTATTGATACAAATTATTCATTGACTGTCAATAATGACTATATGATTATTAAAGCGACACGGGAACAGCCCCATTTTTACAATGAGCGTCAACCGAGCGTCAATGATTTTTGGATATGTAAGCAACTTAATTGGAAAGTGATTTGCTCGCTGCTATTCATATTCAACAGACTGGCAGCCTTTGAACGCAAAAGAGACCGCGGCGCGGTAACAGCCACATTCTGATACTGAGCGTCAACGGAGCGTCAACGATATTTTCTGTGGTAAGTAAGTTAATCGGAAACCGATTTGCTCGCTGTTATCCATAACCAAAGTATGGGCAGCCTTTATAGGCAAAAGAGAAATGGACACAGTAACAGCCACATTCTGAAAGTGAGCGTCAACGGAGCGTCAACGGTTTTTGATCTTGTAAGTAAGTCCATTGGGATGCCATTTGCTCGCTGGTATCCATAATCAACATATTGGCAGCCTTGATGGGCAAAAGAGAAAGCGATATGGTCCCATCCCCAGTCTGAAAATGAGCGTCAACAGAGCGTCAATAATTTTGGGTGGTGCATCTTGTATAATCCAAGGGCTGTGATACGGCATTTAACCATAATCGGAGTATTGGCAGCCTTTATAGGTACTATTATGTGTGTCGATACTGCTACACCTCAAAATGAGCGTCAACAGAGCGTCAACAGATTGTCAACAGAGCATCCACACAGCGTCAACAGATTGTCAACAGAGTGTCAATGATTCTGGGTATTGCATCTTGTATAATCCAAGGGCTCTGCTATGGCAGATATCCATAATCATCGTATTGGCAGCTGTTCTGAGCAAAAGTGATCGCGACATGGTCACAGCCCCACTCTGAAAATGAGCGTCAACAGAGCGTCAACAATTTTGTGTGTTGCACCTTCTATAGTCCAAGGGCTGTGCTACGGCATTTATGCATAATCGAAGTATTGGCAGCCTTTATAGGCAATATCGTGTGTGTCGATACTGTTGCACCTCAAAATGAGCGTCAACAGAGCGTCAACAGCGCGTCAACAGAGCATCAACAGAGCTTCAACAGAGCATCAACACAGTGTCAACCGAGTGTCAACAGAGTGTCAATGCTTTTGGGTGTTGCATCATGTATAATCCAAGGGCTCTGCTACCGCATAGACCCATAATCAATGTATTGGCAGCCGTTCTTTGCAAATGCGATCGTGACATGGTCACAGCATCTGTCTGAAAATGAGCGTCAACAGAGCGTCAACAATTTTGTGTGTTGCATCTTGTATAATCCAAGGGCTATGCTACGGCATTTATCCATAATCGAAGTATTGGCAGCCTTTATAGGCAATATCGTGTTTGTCGATACCGTTACACCTCGAAATGAGCGTCAACAGAGCGTCAACACAGCGTCAACAGATCGTCAACAGAGCATCAACACAGTGTCAACTGAGTGTCAACAGAGTGTCAACCCTTTTGGGTGTTGCATCATGTATATTCCAAGGGCTCTGCTACGGCATATGTCCATAATCAACGTATTGGCAGCCGTTCTGTGCAAATGCGATCGTGACATGGTCACAGCACCAGTCTGAAAATGAGCGTCAACAGAGCGTCAACGATTTTGTGGGTTGCATCTTGTATAATCCAAGGGCTGTGCTACGGCATTTATCCTTAATCGAAGTATTGGCAGCCTTTACAGGCAATATCGTGTTTGTCGATACCGTTACACCTCAAAATGAGCGTCAACAGAGCATTAACACAGCATCAACAGAGCGTCAACAGAGCATCAACACAGTGTCAACTGAGTGTCAACAGAGTGTCAATGCTTTTGGGTGTTCCATCATGTCTATTCCAGGGGCTCTGCTACGGCATATGTCCATAATCAACGTATTGGCAGCCGTTCTGTGCAAATGCGATCGTGACATGGTCACAGCACCTGTTTGAAAATGAGCGTCAACAGAGCGTCAACGATTTTGTGTGTTGCATCTTGTATAATCCAAGGGCTGTGCTACGGCATTTACCCATATTCGAAGTATTGGCAGCCTTTATAGGCAATATGGTCTGTGTCAATACCACTACACCTCAAGCATCACTGGAGCCTCCACAATGTTTGGTCTTGTAAACAAGGTAATTGGTAAGTGATTTGGTCGCTGCTATCCATAACCAATGTATTGCCATCCACTATGTGCAAAAGAGGAAGTGACATGGTCACGGCGCCATTCTGACAATATCTGTCAACTCAGCATTAACTGAGGATCATCAATTGCTGGTGATGCAGATCGGGTAATGAAGGCATTGAATGGATATTTGAGCTTATAATTGAACTATTGACCTCCTCCATGGTCAAAAATACAAATCATTGAAAGAAAAACATGAATTAAAATATTGTCGATCTCGCAACATGCAAAACATGCAAAATGTGATTACTGGATGTCAAATGATCGATTTTTATTGAGTACTATAATCGAATAGCAAAGGCAAGCATGTTATATGAATTTACAGATGGACCTGCTATACAACCCGCTGAGAACCCGCTGAATTCAGACGGGTAGGGAGATGGCAATGGAACTGTACCCGAATTGACAGTTCGGGTTTATTGACGACCCGGACCGCCAATCTGGCTCCGGTTCAGTTCCCACCCTTACCCGGACCCGAAGTGACGGTCCAGACCAATTGCTAACACTATCTAATACCCACCAGGTATCAAAGTCTTTGCCCGCATTTCCATACAATTTTTTAGGTTGCTTAATTTTAATGGGCTTGGCAAATTTCAATTCCTTAATTCGTCTTTGCCTTCTAGACATTGGTCTTCCTCCGGCTCCTCCATGATCAGATGGTGGTGGATCCGGTGGCAATGGCGGACCCCCTGCTCTTCCATCTCCGGCGGCCCCTCCATCTGCTCCTCCAGCTGCTCCACCCTCTGCTCCTCCGGCTGCTCCGCCGTCTGCTCCCCCAGCTGCTCCGTTGTCAGCTCCTCCAGCTGCTCCGCCGTCTGCTCCATCATCATTTCCTGCCCCTCCTTGTATTCTTCCGAGCCAAGTAGAGGCACTTTCAGTATCTCTGAAACTAGACACCGATGGAGACTGAAACCCGGCTAACCTTTGAGGATGATCATACTGCTGGGTTCTTGAAGGCCCAGTGGCACTCTGTCGGAATTCAAATGGTGTAGATTCAGAGAATTTATATTGGTCCATGGCCGTTGTTAGGCCGGTATTCATTTCTTCGACCTGAGCCAATTGTACATCCATTGTATCTTGATGCTGACGTAATTCCCTCCTAGATCGTATTTTCTTCATAGATTCCGTAATAGTTGCTAGCACCTTATTGCCTTCATCTATTCATCTAGATAAACCCCCTAGTGTTTTCTGAACAGCCTGAACAGAGGTTTTTACCACAAAAACCTGAAGGCTATTGTCGATAATCTTCTTATTTTGAACTTCCAGTTCTTGTCATATTCCCGCGAATAAATCAGTAGCCTCACCTACCATCTGATTATCCTGTTGTTGCAAAATATGAACACCCGACCTCAATTCTTCCAGCATTGCTTGCTAAAATTGCATCATAGATCCAACCCCCTGTACTTCGGAATCAATTCTTATTTTTTCTGTTTGAAGTCGGCTTTCCATAATTATTATTCCATTTTTTACAGAATCAAAATCTTCTTCCAATAGATCTTTTTCTTCGTTACATGCCTGAATAACATGGACTGTTTGTTGAGTGAGTTCCGATAACTGCTTTTGAACTAAGTCAGTATTCCCCTCGCTCCTTTCAACTTCTCCTTGGCAGCTTGGTGCCTCGTCGGGCTCTTCTTGACTTTTTATTAGCAAGTAATCCCTTCGGGCGGCTTCTATTCTTCGTTGGTATTCTTGGCACCATTCTGAGATAGCCCTTCCCGCTGGAGATTGGGGTTTCTCTATCCTCGAACTGCTGGGCGCTAGCGCCTTGCTTCTGTATGTCAATCATCTCCTTAGGGCTGCCATCTCGAATCAAATTATTATAATCGTATGGTGAAACTACTCTATTCAATTCGACAGTTGCTTCGTCCCTATGTGAGCAGTTATTAATTTGACAGTGGTCGATGCAATGTCTTTGCAAAATATAGGAAGACCTCCCGTGTATCTTGCCAAAATATTTATATTTGTAACACTCCGACAGGAAGTTACACTTCTGGCAGATGACTGCAGGGCTTGCTTCCTCGATATTGTATAACTGGCAACTGACGCAGACGCAGTTCTGCCTCTGACAATGATTGCTGCAAGTTTTCTGACCCGAATAGATACAGCAAAAGTTGTTTTCGCACTTCTGGCACTCCAAACTCATTTATTAAACTAATCTGTGGTTTATCGATGACGATAAAATGTAACCCTGGACTCCTTTGGTTTCGATAAAAGTATGCTCCGGTTTTGTAGAGTTCCTTATACAGATGTAGTAATTCCGGTGACATGTAATTAGAGCTGTATGTTGTTCAATCCACTCTCAGATAACAGCGTAGAGTACTTAAAATATTATACTGTGACAGGGGTTCTTAATCCCAATGATCAATACAACATTTAATGAATTAAGTACGACCGCCTATCTAAAGATCTCTTTCTCTCCTCGTCTTATCCTAAGACTCAACCTCTTGCACCGTCAAGCAAGAGCGCACCAAATCAAACCACCTCCAAAGTTCTTCCCCTTTGTATAGGAAGATTAAACTTCCCCGTCATGCAACCACTCCTCGGCCGACTCCTTGAATGGTGATGTGCCGGTGTTCAAGTATCTCAACACCAGATAATCGATATTCAATAGTTCGCAGAAATGAAAAACGTCTCGGTAGGTGCGGGTTAAACCAGCTTCTGCCAACTGAGAAAGTAACTCGCCAAATAGTACGACGACCTGTTGCAGAGCATATTCAGATTGTGTCAAGTGTCGACCAGACATAGGTTGCCTGATCGCGGAGGTGGATGAGAGTAGTAATGGTTATGGTAAAATTGATAGAATTCTTAATAATATTTTAAGATCGTCTTCGGTGTTCTCTGAAAGCTAATCTTGTGGATGATGTCCCCTAATTCCTTCGACCAACACTGGCTCTTTATAGGCCTCGGTCTTCCTCAGGTGTGATAGCACTATCTCCGCCACGCCTTCTCGGCACCCGGTGATTTCTCACCGCAACACCCTCAGGAAATTGTGTCTTCTGCAATGTGGATTGAAAGCGTTACGCTCCTGATAACGATCAGGCCATCCATCACACTATATCAGGTTATCCTGTCCTAACTCAGACATCTTTTGCAATCATATGAGTCGGTAGTCAGAACATCTACCAACCAAGTTGACAATGCTTATCGCCTCTTGAATCCCACCTGCAGGTGAGTTATTTAATTGTGTCATAGATTTAATCGGAGACCAACCGATACTATGCCAACGTGGATTAATGACGCATAAGCTCGTATCCGATCCGAGGCTACATTGCGATCCAGACTTACTCGGGTCAAGGAGTAGTGCTCGCTCTAGGCCAATGCCTACGTCACCAATCCCTCAGTTACGTCATACTAAGGTCGAGAGTATTCTCCAGACCGGAACATGCCTTTCCGAATCCTAGCCCGCCTCAGGTAGGGGAGAAGAGTTCACTTAATTGCGATGACTATCAACTGCTGTGCATGAGTATCTTGCATGTCCCGCAAAGTGGCCAGGTGTGAACGAAGTACCCGCACTTCGCGCGACTGATATGAACTCCCGCTAAGAGCATATCACTGACCACTTGAATCATACATGCATAGGTGTTATGCACACTCTAGATCTGTATGCTTTCTGTAACCATAATCAAGTATCATTATCGCTGCTAGAAGGTAACCCCTAACAGACACTCATTCTCAGAATCGGGTGGTGACCATGTTACTGTCTCTTTTGCTTATAAAATCTGCCAATATGTCAGTTATGCATAACAGCGAACACATCACTATTCAATTACTGTACTTACAAGGCCACACATTGTTAACCCTCCGTTGACGCTCAGTTTGATGTATTGTTCATTCAACATCTGCTGCTATCGATTATTGTGTTCATCATGATTTGAATGTATTGGTTGTCTTTCTGACAGATTGAGACTCGGCCCAGTGGCAAAGCCGAGTGCAGTAATTTACTTACACTATTCGCTCTCATACTACTAAAATTTATCAATATTGCGAAAATATTCATTGCACCTGCTGTACACCTGTTTATCAACCGATATTTACAAGCTACTGCTCACCATTCACCTCTAATAAAGCTCTAACTGAAAGTCTCAATCAAGCTACATACAGATGCTGGTAAAACATTAACGCATTCTGTTCGACTTTGTCTTGATTCCCTGATTCCTCCTCGTTTCCATTGCAATGACCGTCACCAACACCTTTTGAGCTTGTCTTTTTGGCTTCCATACTGGCTGAATCAATCTGGGAACACTTGGTGCGACACTCACATCGCACAGCTCTGGGCATTCTGGATCCTCGATGCCGTTGTCTTGCACTATATTAGATTCAACCTTTGCCGCACAAAAATCTTCACTGTCATTGGCATTATGCAAATCATCATTCCAGTTAAGCCAATTTTTCGTGGCCAAAATAATTTCTGGTTTGCTATCCTCATCACTTTCGACTGGATGATGATTGATTCTTCTAACCCAGCTGACATTTAATATTTGAGTTCATCTCCAGGGAGGTCCTTTGCAGTCAAAGCTGGTGGCAGAGATGATCTTCCTAGCAATTGAAATGCAGCTGCACAGACATATTGAAAGAGCGAACAGGATGCTTTGACGATCTCTTCTGTTTCCGAAATGTAACCTACGGCGGTCATCTGCTAGTTTTGAGCATGAGATTCCTTCTGTATAGGACATAGATTTGGACTGCCATTCTGTTACTGGGGTGTTACCCTAAGTAACTATACCTTATCCGGGTATTCGCTGATACCAAGGTAAGCACTAGGTTTACGGCCGTAGATCCTATTTCCTGTTGTCCAAGGAATTGGCTATCGTATCTTTGGGAATTGCCTGTAGGTAATTGCTCGGTTTTTTGGATAGTGGTTTTGCGAGGACCATCCCCGATCTTGTACATGACAATGGATCAATCTTCCTTTTGAATTGTTTCCTATCCTTCCGAGATCCCTGAATGAACTGCTCAGTGTGCTCAATAATTCGAGGATGCTAATCTGGTGACGAACTACTCAGCTGTAGATCGCTAATGTCATGTATTGTATTATGAACCCGGGGTATTCTATCTGGATGAATGTAGCCTGATTCGTTATGTGTTCTTGAATATTCTTGGATGTCTCTAGGTGTTGGGGATACTTCTTTCCTGTTTTGACTTGTATCGATTTGGTTGATTGTATTTTTAGCCTGAGGTATAGCCTTTCGTAATGCAATATCCGATCTTTCCCTCAGGTTATCGATATGACTAAACAATCCTTTCTGAAGTCCAATGACAGACGCTAGCCACCAAACACTTTGTGCCATGAAGATATACTGGTGCTGTCTAGCGTAAGATATGATCTTCTCAAGAGCATATACAATAACGTTGTTGTCGTTGTCAAAGGTAATCGTCATTCGAGGTATGCTATTGTCAAGGTGTGGGGCAGCCGCTACACAAAGCTAATAGATTCTGGATAGAGATATAATAGATATAGGTATCATAAAAACGGAATATTAAATAAAGATATTTCTCTACTAGTAGGTATCGTTCTTCTCATTCTCAAGTCCAATTCCCCTTCTTCATTTCTGGAACAATGTAATCTCTCTATAGTCTCTCGAAACCCTCTTCAGACTATGATAACATCGCTCACACTAGCCACGTAGCTTTGCGCCTTATACTCATAGAATTAGTGTTGCTTCAAGTGGCCACAAATCCTCATGGTTATCGTGTTCATGCATGATAGTGCATCAGCCGATAAATCAGACCACAACTTCAACTTAGACATTTCACAATCGTATGATTTCGGTAGTTGGAACATGCAAGCAATTCCCCATATTGCTTATGCCTCATAGATTGAATCGGCAAACAGCTGATACTATGCCAATGTAGAACTTAAACAAATTTGCCACCAATGCTACTCAAGTCAATGAAGTAGTGTTTGCTCCAGGCTTTCGCCAACATCATAATTCCCTCCGTTACATCATGCTTAGGCTACTGCGCCTGGATGTTCCTCACTTGATCCGTCCCCATTATAGGTAGGCATGAGGAGCCCTCTTACTCACATTTGACTATCAACTGCCGTGCATGGACGCACCCATGCATGTCCCGCATAGTTTCTAAGAATGTAAGCAGATAGAAACCACAAGCACCGCTGATGTACATAAACATCCCGGTCAGGCTCGATGGTTGCAAGTACTCCTGCCAGCCTCAGCTGTCTGCAATCTTCTTGCGTACCACATCAAATGCCGTTAAAGGCCATGCCATGTGGTCTAACTTGTAATCGCTTGCATAGGTTTGTGCGCATAACAGTATATACGCTATGCATCTGCCTGTTACTAAGTACCACTTCCGCTATCAAGGGAGAACCCCTAACGCAAGCCACATCTCCAAAAAGTTGTGATCTTTGGCCATTCTGTACAATGTTCTTTCCTCCGTCTCTGTCTTCGCTTCGGAGTGGGTTTATGTGTTTGTCGTATCCAACACTGTGTAATCTGCTTCCAAGATGCCATTGTTGGCTCAAGCAAACTGCCGGTCAATGACTTTTTCGCGAAGGGTCTCGCCTGTCGTTTTTGACTGCCTCCCGTCGATAACATCTCACCCAAGAGAAAAACTGGCCTCCACTCTGACACCATGTTGTATTATCGAGAAAATGACACGTACCATATTGCAGAGATCAGTGTACTTCGAGAGCATTTCCTCCCGTGGGCACCACCAGTCGGTCATGTCCAGTATCCAAAATGTACTTCTAATCTCCATTGGGTCAGAGTGGTAATCATTGAGATTTGGATTAATTTGCCCCAAGTTGTTAAGGGCTTCAGGCGGTGAATTCAAATAGAGCCTGACGGCAGTCAATAAGCCTGCAGCGCAATTGCTTTGTCTGGGTGTTCTTTCAGCGACATTGTTTGGCGTTAGGTATTCTTCATCATCACTGGACAAATCATATAGATCAAAGGATGATTGACAGGATCCTGAAGCTGTTGTGGAGGGGTCGATATTGTTTCTTGGTACACTTTTGGGTTTATTGTCTGGCACACGTTGATGTTTGGCACCGTATTCATTCTCCAAATACTTCCGAGATGCGTCTTGGTGTTGGGTGGTATTGGATGTCTCGTCCTCAGGATTAATTTCCATTCCCATGTCCCACTTTCCGAACGATCGCAACTTCTTGAAAGGATCCAGGATATATGCAGAAATGAGAAACATCCCAATCATTCGAGTCGCTTCAGCATGATATTTGGACAACATCTATCGCGCTAACTTCACGGCGAAGAACAAGTCTTCCTTCCATTATGTCTCCTTCTTAGCTAATTATTGCATAATGCCATCCATATGATCAAATACATCATTGTAGACTATGCTAAAGTGATTCCCTTTAACGGTATGCCTCTTCGACATCAACAGGGTCCAATATCAGAATGGCCTCAAAACTTCCATGACATACTTGATCATGATCCATTTATCCTGTGTTGTTAAGAATGGCCGGTAATCACTGTATTTTGGATTTTGGAGCCACTCACTGGTGAATTCTCGTTATCGGTAGGCTTACTCATGCAACTCCAGTATTGACTTCTACCGTGTCTGCACATTCATAATAGGTTGTACCACAATGTGGGCTTGGCATTTGTGCCTGAGAATGGACTCATTTGGACGACCAGGTGTCCGCGTAATCAATACAGCATGCATTCTCTGCTATTTGATCTTCAGTTTCAGGACGTTCAAAATATCTTGAAATATGTACTTTCTCGATTATCTTTGCTAAACCTGGTCTCATGGCCAACACATTGTTGATTCTAGCTTTGCCCTCTTTTCAAAGTCTTTGACTCTTTCCAATATATATGCTTTCATTCTCTCCAAATTGCTGATCATGCTCATGGGCTTCCCAAGACTTGGTGCCGCCTTTTACACCCAGACTCCTCATGAATACACCTAAAGCCAGCTGTATGACATGTGCCATGCAAGTTATGTGGTTCCTCAATGCAGGCCACTCGATTCTGGAGGCCACATGTGTTCATTACAGCTTGCGAGTCATCGAGTAATTTGAGGAACCGTTATCAGTCGTAATTCCTCGCAAATGGCCATTGGTAAGCTCAAAACGATCAAGCACATTCTTCAAATGTACAGCTAGCGTTGCTTCAGTATGTTGACCATTCGCCAATCATCGTTAATTGGCGTTCGAAATCAGAAAAAATTAGGTGATCAACAGCACTGTAAGCGAGTTGTACTTCACCTAAAGCCCAATTTCGATCCATATAGTGAGCATTGACTGACATTGTGGCGAGTTTGTTCATTGATGTCCATCTGTCCAATGCTAAACTAACTTTATTTTGTCACAGCAATTGCTTCTTAATTCCATTCACGGTCAGTGCATACCACCTCTGACAAATGTTACTAACGGTTGTGGCGGACGGCAGCACTAGGTCACTTCTTCATGCATTATATGACCGTTGTAGCTCAAGATTTGATATAGCATTCCATGGAATATGAACTAAAACAAATTCAAACATGAGGTAGCGATTCCACATGTCTTGGTGAAAATCAGAAGTTTCAAAGTCCTCAGATGCCAGTTTCGAGCGTTTTGTCAATCATTTCAGTCATTATAGATTAGCCTCGATGTCAAATATGAATTTCCTCTGTGCACATACTATTGTAATTCCTCAATTTCCTTGCCTCCTCAGGATGGCCAAAGTTGTTTCATAGACTGCCGAACAAGTCAATTCAGTAACTTCTGACTGTGATAATTCGTTTAACTTTGCAATGTGTTACACCTTTGGTATTACAGGTATATTTCTGGGATCATACTGGATGACTCAATGATCCTAATATGGATATTCGATCCTGAATCACCAATTATCACTCGGATTTCCGTATTGGATCTACGTTTCAGATTAGTTTACCAATTAGTCACATCTCCATTACCCGACCTTGAAATTAATAGATCAATGACATGGATCCGGTCACTAGCAAGTAAGATGGCTATCATCATTGGATCGATCATGATTATGGGATCTCTATTGTTAATGGACACTACTTATCGGCAGGAAACCTTATTCCTAGTCGCCAAACAAATGACTATTCACTCACACTCCAATGGTTTATTCCTATGGAGATGAGGTGACGTCAATATCAGAACATTAGGGCATCATGAGATATGCACAGTCATATAAGACATACCTTGATAAGAATTAATCATAATATTGGAGCGCTGTCGACTGAATGGAGTTGTATGAATCAACCATTGCTTCGACCACACCTTCTCGGTTTGGGCTGATTGGGACTCGCGATTCATATCTCCTGAGTGGCGCGGGATTCTCTCCCTTTGATATATGGCAAAGCAGCTCAGTTGCAGAATACTGTATATTTGGCTTCAATAAAGCATAGTCAAATTAGGGGTTCTGTCGTTTTCCGCAATCAATACACCATTATGTAGCCGGTGGGTATATGAGAGGGTACTCTCACTCGTTCTTGGTGACATGAACCTATTTGTTGATAATTGGCTTCAGATAAGCTCGTATCTGTACAAGGTATCGCCAATAGCAACTGTGTCGCAATATGCGCACATTATCTAGATGACGTAGTTCATACTCATGGGAGTTAGAACTCGACTATGAATGGTAGAAGGCAAGGATGATGAGGTAGTTACATATGTGAACTCCAAAGCAGGCTTTGACAGTCTTAGGATTGTTAAGGGTGTGGATCATATGTTATATATCAGTGATACCGCCATGGAGGAAGTCCATCGAACCTACTATCAAACATACAATCTACCTTGAGATTTATTTCCGGATACATATTGACTTTGTTGACCTGGAGGTTAAGCCTCAACTTTACTTCCATGTATTATCTCTTAGTTGTGTATCAAAGTCAATGAGGATACTTCTCTCTTGAAGTCCGGAGTTGTACCTTCATTCTTCATTTCTAAATCACAGATATCTATTGCTCTTGATACTGGGTTATTCTTAGTTCCTTCATCGAAGCAAGTCATTGATTCAGAAGAGAGCAAGACGATACTTCAGATTCCGAAGAAAGTCTGAGGTCAGCCCGATAATGTGGTGGTTCAGAGGATACTTCTGTTAGGATACTCTTGAGTTGGCCCTACTCCTTCTGCAGAGGTGGAACTACTTTACTGTTTCTTATTGGACAATTCGATACTTGGAGTCATTACACTCGCGGACAGTCAGTCCTGGGGTATACATGCTAGTTACTGGGACAATACTCGTCAGTCCAAAGGGAGTCTGAGGACTGGCACAATCGTGTGCTGGTTCAGATAATCTTCTGAGTAGGATACTCCTGAGTCGTGTACATCAGTATACTGATAGCATAACACCAATCTCTTTAGTCGATACTATCTATCGGGAGCAGAGAACAGAACAGTCAACTTGTTTCCCTGCATGGTAATCTTTATACTCATCCTGAGTGAGACTTTATCAGTCTTCACCTTATTAGTCCGGAAGTTATTTGTGTCTTTTATTGATTAGGACTTGAAGTGAATCCCCCAGTTTTACACAATGTGAGTATTTGCCAGCAAATGTTTCCCTATTGAGCTGGTCCCATGTTCTAATGCATGGCGAAGAATGGGATGACAAACGATACATATCATTCCAGGGCTGCCGGTGTGGTGAAACAGCGGAGCTAGAAGCCAGATAGCCCATTATCACACTCCGACGCACCTCTTGTGGCTTTCCAACAGGAATTTGTAAGAAAGACCAGTTCTGGCTCGAGGGGCGTAGGTAGAGGGTAAGAAGTTATGATACAACCCGGCTGTAAGGACCCACCCAATTGCGTCGATCCACACAGAGTCTCGGCGAGAGCGAGTGAGATCAAAAGATGCGAAAAATGGAGTGTATAATTTGTTGTATGATAAGATGGTATGAGATGAGATACAAGATGCAATCCTCCTCTATCTACCCTGGGGTTTCCCCAATATATACTCCCTGTCCCTCCATCCATCTCCGTTACCCCGGTATCTCCATCTGCCCCCATCACCCAGTCCATCTCTGTCATCCCTGTATCTCGGTCTGCCCCTGTCGCCCAGTCCATGTCTGTCATCCCTGTATGCCCGTACACCCGCCATAGCTCAGTCCGCTGCCAAGCTGAGTGATGGTGGTGGTGAGAAACGGATTTTCCCGCCACACTGGTCTCCTCAATTCTGCAGTGCAAATCAAATCGCCATAAAGATGCATGTCTGGATCTATTCCACGCAATAGGACATTTCAAGCATACATTCTTTGAAGCCCACCAAGCATCGAAGATGATTTGTAAGATAAGGTCACCCAAATCATGAATAAAGACACATTTATTTTTGAAAGATATCATAAACTCTAGCAATAAGGTATTTAAAGATTTTGAATTCGACATGGTGGTAGCAGTTAGAACGCTGGGTAATCCGACTCCAGAGACTGCTGAAAGTTACGTTATAGTAAAGCAGAATAAGAGTTCTTAAATATTGACTCTAGAGCTGCAAGCAAAACAAATCAGATCTGTGAGACATTGCATGCATATTTGTGAATTTGTATGCAAGGACATATTGAAAAGACTGGCTGTGTAAAACTCAATTTGGGAACAACACAATTCAGTTCATTGCTGTGTTGTGTACTAAGCCTCCATAAAAATTGTTGATGCTCCATGCGTGCTCAATTGTAGGAGGTGGATGGGATATTGTCACATGCATTTGTGCCATACAGGCTCCCAATAGGTTCAATGTGGGTTAATGTGGTTCCATAGCCCTTAGATTATGCAATATGCATAATCAAAAATTGTTGATGCTCCGTTGACGATCATTTTAGGACATCATAACCGTGTTGTCCAAGGCATTACTGCCTAGAAAGGAGGCCAATAGTTCGATTATGGATTAATGTGGTCGCACAGCCCCTTGATTTCCACGATGCAGGGGCTAAAATCGTTGACGCTCCGTTGACACTCATTTTTAGGGTATAGTTACAATGTTGTCGAAAGCAGTTTTACCTAGAAAGGTAGCTGATAAGGCAATGATTGATTAATGTGGTCGCACAGCCCCTTGATTCTCCAAGATGCAAGGCTTAAAATCATTGATGCTCCGTTGACACTCATATTTAGAATGGTGCAACAAGTGTATTGCTTGCCTTTTTAGCTATAAAGCCGGCTAATACATTTCATCAAGAAAGCTGTGAGAGTGCAACCCTTCGATTGCGGATTGCGTTTGACTAGAAATCAATGGTGCTCCATTGTTACGGGGGTGTTACCCTAAATAACTGTACCTTATCCGGGTATTCGCTGATACCAAGGTGAGCACTATGTTCAAGGCCATATATCCTATTTCTTATTGTCCAAGTAATTGGCTATCGTATCTTTGGGAATTGCCTGCAGATAATTCCTCTGCATTTTGGATAGCGGTTTTGCGAGGACCATCCCCGATCTTGTATGCGACAATGGATCAATCCTGTTTGTGAATTGTTTCCTATCCTTCCGAGATCCCTGAATGAACCACTCCGTTTGCTCAATAATTCGAGGATGCTGATCCGGTGATGAACTACTCAGCTGTAGATCGCTAATGTCGTGTATTGTATTATGATCCTGGGGTATTCTATCTGGATGAATGTAGCCTGATTCGTTAAGTGTTCTTGAATCTTCTTGGATGTCTCAACGCATTGCAGATACTTCTTTCCGGCGTTGACTAGTGTCGATTTGGTTGATCGTATCCTTAGCCTGAGGTATAGCCTCTTGGAATGCGATATCCGATCGTTCCTTAAGGTTATTGATATGACTAATAAATCCTTCCTGAAGTCCAATGACAGACGCTAGCCACCAAACAATCTGTGCCACGAAGTTGTACTGATGCTGTCTAGCGTAGGATATGATCTTCTTGAGGGCGTATACAATAACATCGTTGTCGTTTGTCAAAGGTAATCGTCATTGGAGGTATGCTATTATCAAGGTGCGGGGCAGCCGCTACACAAAGCTATTAGATTCTGGATATAGATATAATAGGTATAGGTATCATAAAAACGCAATGATAAATAAGGATATTTCTCCGCTGGTAGGTATTGTTCTTTTTGTTCTTAAGTCCAATCATCCTCTTTCATTTCCCGGAACAATGTGATCACTTTATAGTCTCCTGAAACCCTCTTCAGACTATGACAAAATCGCTCACACTATCGACATAGCTTTGGACCTTACACTTATAGAATGCACCTTCATAGAGGTGACCACAAATCCCCATGGTTATCGTGTTCAGGCATGATAGTGCGTCAGCCAATAAATCAGACCACAACTTCAACTTAGACATTTCACAATCGTATGATTCCGGTAGTTGGAACATGCAAGCAATCCCCCATATTGCTCATGCCTCATAGATTGAATCGGCAACCAGCTGATACTATACCAACGTAGAACTTAGACAAATTTGCCACCAATGCTACTCAAGTCAATGAAGAAGTGTTTGCTCCAGGCTTTTGCCAACATCATAATTCCCTCAGTTACGTCATGCTTAGGCTTACTGCGCCTGGACATGCCTCACTTGATCCGTCCCCATTACAGGTAGGAGTGAGGAGCCCTCTTATTCACATTTGACTATCAACTGCCGTGCATGGACGCACCCATGCATGTCCCACATAGTTTCTAAGAATGTAAGAAGATAGAAACCACTAACACCGCCGATGTACATAAACATCCCGGTCAGGCTCGATGGTTGCAAGTACTCCTGCCAGCCTCAGATGTCTGCAATCTTCTCGCATGCGACATGAAACCCCGCTAAAAGCCATGCCACGTGGTCTACCTTGTAATCGCTTGCATAGGTGTATGCGCATAACAGTATATACGCTATGCATCCGCCTGTTACCAAGTACCACTTCCACTATTAATGGAGAACCCCTAACATCCGTTGACGCTTACATTAAACACATTGAAACAGTCATTGTACTCTCAGTAATTGTATAGGACAAATCTTATAGTCAAATTGACAGCCAATATACCCTTTCTCGGTATTATCAGCTGCATCCAGCAGCCTTGTGGCCTCTCAATTTCTGAACAACAACTATCCACGTTATCTGAGGGATGGATGACAGGGCCCTATCCCATTCCTGCACTTTCGGCCGGCAACTTAAGTCATGTAGATCATTCCACTAGTTTTTGATTAATATTGCCTGACTTCCTCACAGTTCCCTATCCAGCTGGTGCTCCTCGATTTCCATGACGTACCATAAGCAATTTTCAAAATCCCAACCATGTGAACCCAGTCTGTGTGGAGAGTTAAGCAGTTGGATACATCGATGAATGCTGCGTGACGGTTATCATGCAGATAGATACATACTGAGCGCTGACTGCCCCATCTATAACTCGTATGCCATCACTGACATAAATTTTGTTTGTAAATATCGTCACTAACTTAGTTTTTACTTTCTCACTTAACAGTAATAGACTAGACGATATTGAGTTCATTGGTGTTAGGGGTTCTCCCTCAATAGAGGTAATGGTACTTGTTAATGTGTCGGAGGGCTTTATGTCATAGAACAACATACCTAACGCTAAGCCTAGACAGTACAAGTGGCCAGTCAGATGGTCCTTAGGGGGATTCCAGAAGAACCTCGTGTCAATTTGAAAGCAAGCCTCATTGCTAGCTGATTCATTGAGAGTTCACGATACCGTAACAGTAGGACTGATTTGATGATGCAATAACCTTCACCAGTTACAAACCTTCAAGGATTGTGATGCCAGTTATTTCGGACCACATTCACCAAACTAGTTAAGTGGGACTAGACACATTGACTGCAGCTTTTGCGGATGACGTGTCAGGCAGACGTTCGCCAATATCCAAGTATATGGGATCTCGAGCTGTTTCCCCTGTTCGATGCGGAACGACTTGGGCACTCCCCGGCTCGTGAGAATATTCTCGGCTTTAGGATGGTGTGTCTGATTGATTGCGACGTCCAACAGAGTCAACAAGACCCTGCAAACCTACGAGAGGTTAATCGTCAAATCAAATGTTAATGGAGCATTGGTGAGCCGCCACACAAGCCTCTGAAACAGATAATCCAAATAGGCTGAATAGTGAGGTTACGTCTATAGTAAAAGCAATCTGTTTAAAGCCCTCCAAATAACTCCGTCAGGCGAGGAGAGGTTTCAGCTATACGATAAATAGGAGTTGTGAGATATCTAAGTTGAAGTTACGGTTTGATTACATGTTATTGCAGATGATGGCCCCAGAGGGGAGCATAGTGCTTTAAAACCAATCATGCAGGAACACGATTACCTTTGGGAAGCGTGGTAGTGTCAATAGAGATTGAAGCTTATTTCGAAGTACTCTAAGATACTACAGATGACATCATAGCATTTGTGGTTAATGATGATGGCACCTCGGAGAGAGTAATTCTTTAAAACTAATCAATCAATAAGAGAAAGCTATAGAGAGACAACAATGCTCTGGCATTGGAAGAGCAGCCAAAGAATCACAAACAATACCTACCTGCAAGAAAGAAGCTGACATATTATTAAGTTTCAGTTCTTATTTATTATTATTATGTACGAGTATATTAGTATTATCTATTAGGATTATACGGGGTTCCCCGGCCAATGGTTAAGCACAAATTTAACAATGAGTACGACGTGATACTATTTGCCTTATAAGTATTGCTGGATCTATTCGAAAAAGAAGATCAACTGTTTGTGGCACAGTGTATCTGGTGGCTGGCAAGTATAATCCAGTTTACCGAGATGTTAACGTACTATCGACATTATAAAGTGTTCCCATCAGATTACGTCAAGAATCTGGTAGTAACACCTTTAGTAAATCCAGAGACAATAAAAATGTAATCCAAAATACCTACACTAAATGTCAGTGACAGTACTAGCCATTCGGATAACCGTTTAAGTGTGTCTATCCCTGGACGTCAAACTAATAAGCTCCCGCAATTGAATACAACCCACTCTGGGAAACTCCTCAAGAATGAAAAGAATCAGTATTCAAATTCGGAAATTCAAAGCCGATTTGGAAAGCAAAATGAAAAGCAACGAGCTATTACTCGAGATCTTCTTAGAAAAGGAGAATTGGAAATCTGAGGGAGATTACACTTGAGACATAATATAGCCGATAGTGTCCGAACGCCAGATTGATCAAGGATAGAGGGAAAGAAATTTGTGAAGATACGTATCGATTCAGATGGCACTATCAATGAGCAAAATATTACCGCCAGGATAAAAATCAATTATCAATATTGACCAAAAGATCAAACCTACGATATTAATTAATCTCCGAGAGTAATTCTTATGTACTACCAGTATTGTATTACGCCACGATACGACTTCGTTACTATCTTTCTAGTAGCATCCAAGACAACAGTGTATATTTGTCCTTGCTACGTATACGCTCTTTATTGACTCCCAATTCATTTCATTTGAAGATATGCTTAAGGAAATTCAAATAAGGACTACGGCCGTGTTCCTAGTATAGTGACTTTGGACGGAGCACCCCCGTAGCAATTGGTCATCTTACAGTATGATTTGAAGTCTAGTACTTTTGCATGGCACGTACAACCCTTGCACATCCACAGATGAACTATCATGTCTCACAATTTGGTCACTGAAATCAACAAAAAGCTGACATGTATCAAAATTGGTAGAGAAAGAACATTTCGACTAGATATGATGTCAAAAATGTTAATTTGCCTAACTATTCCTCCGGCGCCGCTCCAACCGTCAGCATCTCTTCTTCCAAATCCAATTTCAATATGGTGATTAGCTTGGAAGGCAATATGCAGGGGTACAAGCTTCCTGGTTCAACAGGCTACGTTTTCTTACTCAGTGATGAATGGGGCTTCTTCTCGCACAAACGAGACATAATGCATTTGTTAGTATGTCGCTTCCCTGAACCTAACCTTATATGACCACTTCTTAGTCGAGAAGTCCCTTGCAGAATGTTCCATTCTCCAAAAACGATATCGAGAGATTGAAATAGCTCTCCAAATGTTATCAGAGCAGACGCAGCTGCTACTTCGTCCATTTGCAGATTAACAATTGCCGGAGGCTTCGATTCAGTTATTCCGTACTTCTTGTCTCTTTCACAGAAGTAGTTGGCCATGTCCCCCCATCCCAGTTGTGGCAATTCATCAAGCGTAATATGCTTCAGCCAAAATCTCTCCTTGCGCTGTGGTTCCATTTGAGATATTGTGCCTACCACCCAACCGGGTTCGTCATCTTCGCTGAGCTTGCCAAGCTCTGTTGCTTCATCATTCCCATCCTCCTAATCGTCAAAACTTGCAAGATCGCTCAAACTGTCTCCAATATCAACCATCATTTCCTCAACCATTTTTTCTCATTGCTTCCTGCCCCTGCTTAACCACTGTCTCTGTGTCTTCAACTCGCTTTCTTGCCACAGCGGTTTCACTCTCAAAATCACCCTCAATCCATTTCTCTTTCTCTTCATTGCCTAGACAATGTGTTTCTTTTCTTTTCTCCCCCGCAAGTATCGTTTTGGATCACAAGCTGCACAATGCCCTAAGGGCTTGGACTTTTTCTGCTTCCAAGCCGCTCTTTCATTCATTTGTTTGTTGATGTTATTGTGTGGAACGTGTTGTCAATTTGCCATATTTACCCACAGGAAGCAGCGAAACGTTCTTTCTTTGTGCATTGACCATTATTGATTGTGTTGACTATGTTGTTGGGCGAGACATTGGATGTTGCAAGATATGGACAATATGGAGGGAAGTTGTGTCTTTTATGTCAAGATTACTACGTTTGATCAACTTGAACAAAGTAGAGTCTGCGTTTTAATGATGACTAAAATCGGAATAGTAAAGCTAATCGTACAACATGATATTCATTCTTGGCCTCAGTTTCATGACAGATCCCTGGGATTTTTAAGACAAACATCATCTGATGTCTTTTCCCTCGAAGAATGACCTGTTAACTACTGACAATCAGGAGATTTCGGCTGTTGAAAACCTCTATTAATTCTTATAAACCAAGAATCGACATCCGACAGACTTACTGTAAATCACAGGACAGGTGTGAAATCCCTGCAACCTGCAACATACTCAGCAGGATTCATCATCAGTAGAACAAGCAAGTTGGCTGTTACTTATTCCATTTTGCCTTGAAGCTTACTATATATTCCTCAGGACTTCCCACGTCTTTTTGTTATCAGCTTCCTCTCCTATTCCACAACAGCAAATCATGGATACAGAAATACCTGAGCATTGTGAGGGTGGATCCGAACCAAGCTGATCAACGAGCGCTTCATCCAATGCGGCACTCGGAGGCACACAGTAACAACGTTGACACCACTTAGTTCACCACCAAGCTGCCTCTACAGCCACTGAAAATATATCTCAGGATGCAAATTTACAAATCGTCCGTAAAACCAGAAACAGCAAGCATAGGAAGCAGCATGCAGTGGAATGTAAGTATATCCATATCGAGATAAATGGCCGTCAGCTAACCATATAACGTACAGCTCATATACGTAGAGAGCTATGTGACCAATTTATTACTACCTGTTACGGTAAACCTCCATGGTCCACCAAGGCATTTGTCCGCACAGTCCGCAAAATTGATTATCATGATGTTGTCAGCTGTGGGATTTTGGCGAACTAATTTTGTCATAATCATCCCCATGAGTAGATGAAACAGGCTTTAACGAACTTAGAGCAGGCCACAGAAGCGTATATGGTTGAGGTAGTAGCTGAATTTCATTGTTAGAGGCAGCAACTGATTTCTTGTAGGTTTTAAACATGTCTGCTACTATGGCAAGGCAAGGAGGTCGGGTCCAGCTGGAACAGTCCGCCATAAGCCTGGCATTCAATATGGCCAAAATGGCCAAAGGAGGATTCTCGCATTCCGCAATAGAGGAAACGCAATACATGATCCAGAAACATGGAAGTCCGAGAAGAGAAGCAGCAGGGAGTTGAATGTCCTGGGCATGAAAAGGTGAAGGCTGCAATAGAAAGACACACGGCTATGCTTCGTCAAAACCAAACAAATGGAAATCGTCCTTGCCAAAATGGCACAGCAAAGAATCCGCAGACACTCTGGAGGGGCAAACGAATGGGTGCACCTCCACCCAGTCGACACAGACATCTTATACCAGAACCAACACCATCTCCACCCGGAACGCCACCTGTGCCACCAGGTGACAATGAGGGAGCTCAGAGGTTCTAAATTGACAATTTGCTACCCTGATATGTATATTCATACACTCCTCTTCCCAGCACTCAATTTTTCAATCTTGATGCATATGCCCAGGATAGCCAACACGATACAGATTATAATCCAGATAAGCTGACTGATGAAGGAATATCCACTGGTTAGTACACTATCTGCTGAGTGTTAATACAGCTAACATTCGTTTGGAAGACCAGAGCAGCCTATTGAGCGAACCTGGCAGTGAAGACTAGCATTGGTACAAAGAAACAGGATTTTTGGGTGTATTATTATCTACTATTAGCAGACACTGTAAAGTATATTTCAAAGGATATATGTATATGTATTATTAAAAAATAATGTAGTAATCAAGGAGAATATCAACGGAAACAATTGAAAGGCTGTCATAACAATCTAAATAATATACTATGCCAGATCAACTGATTCCATAGTGTGGGTAAGCCCGTGCCAAAATGAGCATCAACAGAGCGTCAACAATTTTCATTCTTGTAAGTCAGGTAATTAAGAATTTATTTGGTCGTGGTTATACATAATCGAAGTATTGGCCGCCTTTATAGCCAAAACTTATTGTGACACGCTACTTACCCCATCCTGACAATGAGTGTCAACAGAGCGTCAACGATTATTGGTCAGGCATCCTGGGTAATCTGATCGGTGATAGGTTGCATACAGTCATACAGGAATTATTGGCCGCCTGTATTGGCAAAAGAGATAGTGATACCCTTCCTGCCCCATCTTGAAAATGAGCATCAACGAAGCGTCAAAGATTTTTGGTCTTGCGTCTTCAGTAATATGAGTGGTGCTGGATTATAAACATCCATAAACGTAGAGTTGGGAGCCTGCGAGTGTTAGCTACAGTTCCGGGTTACCCAGCTGTGGTCCGGGTTTGGAACTGGACCGGATGGTATATTCCGCGTTGTTACCCGGAAAACAGGGGTACCCACCGGGTTTGGGGACTGGTTCGAACCGGACCGCGGTTCCATTTTACCGTTCCTACAACTTTGACTCCAATTAAGTATTTGAGTTTTTATCGTATCATGACATGGTCAATATGTAAATTGGTCAGCTTTAGCCGCTCTTTCACCTCCTGCATTCCAATTTGCAATCCAACTGATATTCGTTGAATGGTTGTGTAATAATGGCTGAATTTACGCGAAATTGGCGGGTTTTCGATCGCGACTCAACGAATACTTGTCAGATCGCAAATCTGAAAGCGGGAGGTGAAAGAGCGACTAAAACTGCACAATCAACATATCGACCATGTTGTGATATGCTCAGAACTCAAATACTTAATTGGAGCAAGAAATGTTGACTTTTGAGGAGTGGGTTTTGTGGGGAAACCTGTTGCAACAGTTTGGTTCTGGGTTGTAACCGGACTCAGAACCGACCCAGGAATTTGGACCTGTTGCTAACACTAGAGCCTGCATAGGAAGATGAGGAGGGGATATTCCCGTGACTGCCTCTGAGACAGTAACACCTTATTTCATTTACAAAGCCACCACTAAGTGTTGATAAGCATTTTAGTGTATAAGAACAGTCAAAACGATGTATATAAATAATATCCGCCATTTCCCACTCTGATTAACCATAATTCAAGGCCAATGATCGTTGACCCTCCATTGACACACCTTTTCGAAATAGGGCAGAGAGCAAATCTCTGTTTGTTTCGATAATTAACGCAGCCAATGCATCCAAAACAGACCTCCACATATCAAAGTCAATATTTTGCGATTAGTATTAGCATATCTGAATACAATAATTAATTGTGAAATCCGAAATGCAAAACTGGAGATTGGAACCGACTGGTCTAGCCAAGCCCGGCAGAACCCCCTGGTTGACAGGTACGGGTCAAGGTTTGACCCGGCAAGAAGCAGCAGATCGGGTTTTTCAACTAGACTAGAACCGAACCGACCTGTTTTTGCTGTCCAAACCCAGACCACTGGCAGGTTACTCAGACCTGTTGCTAACACTAACTATATTCTATATGTCTGAACTGTTGTTGTGTCCAGTGAAGGGTTTGAAGTAAGTATCACAAAAAAATCTCTCTTGATATTTGCAGTTATTAATTTGCTCGTATCAGCCTTGACAGAGAGTTAAGCCACTACAATGGGAAAGAAAAAAGAGAAGACAGGTTTTGAATAGGTGGCTGTACTTAAATCAATAAATATTATATTGGTTATTAAAATTTAAATACCCCTGTAACACCAACTTTTTCAATCACCCCAACTCCATTCATCACCCTAACTCTCACAAGCACCCTAATGCTGCTGATCATCCTAACTCCAACAATCACCATAACCCTGGCAATTACCCTAACTCTGACAATTACCCTAACTCTGACAATTACTCTAACTCTGACAATTACCCTAACTCTAACAATCACACTAACTTTGACAATCACCCTAACTCTGACAACTACCCTAACTCTGACAAGCACCCTAACTCTAACAATTACCCTAACTCTGACAATCACCCTAACCTGGACAATCACCCCAACTCTGACAATAACTCCAACTCTGACAATCACCCTAACTCTAATGATTATCTAACTGCAACAATCAGTCTAACTCTTGATAATCACCCTAACTCTGACAATTACCCTAACTTTAACAATCACCCTAACTAACAGCTACTGCACTCCAATATAATGTTACCAACAGTTCAGGGTTTCGCAGCTGCAGTGTGGGTATGGCACCAGACTAGAGCCCAGGTCCGTGTTAGAAACTACCATGTAACCAAACCAGATATGTCGGTCCGGGTTGTTACCCGGACGGCACCTCAAACAGCAGTGTTAGTGGCCAGGTTTGAACTTGACTGCTGTTCCATTTTGCAGGTTCAACAACTTTTACCCAAATTTAGTATTTGAATTCTCATTGTATCACAATATAATCTATACGTAAAATATGCAATTTGATACCCTCTTGCATCTCCCGTTCTCTCATTTGTGATCAGATCAATATTTGTTGAGTAGCTGGGAAATAAAGCCAAAATTTCCACCAAAATAACCAGTTTTCCACAGCAACTCAATGAATATTGATCCAGTCACAATCGGAGACTGGGGAATCAAAGAGTACATCAAGCTGCATATTTCATGTATCAATTATTTCGTAATATGATGAGAACTAAGATATTCAATTGTAGCGCGAAATATTTCCATTTGAGAAGCTGGTTTCTGTATGCAAACCAACCCAAATGCAGCAGTCCAGGTTTTTGGTGTGGTATAAGCCGTTGCAACGGTCCGGGTTCGTTCACAATCCGGAACCGGAACTGAACCCGGAATTTGGAACTGTTGCTAACACTGCTCTGATACCAGCAGCAATTTTTTACTGAAACTCAGAAAATCTATTAGATAAAGTAAAATCTCAACTCTAACAATGAACTTCATTTTGAAATATTTACAGTATAAGTTCAACTGTCATATGCACTATAACTCTAATAAGGAAACCAATTTTATTTGCTTTATTTTCAACTGCAACTACATTGTTTTTCAGTTACAGGCAATTGAAATACACTATAGTTAAATGGTAACAAGCCTTAGATTCCTTGTACATGCAAAGCCGATTTGCACAATGCAATACTGCACAACAATATACAATAAACACAATCACAATTGTAACCAGATCTGGCAGTAGCACCCACATGTATTCTAGAACATTCAGAGACAAAAGTGAAGACAAGAATCCAAATTCCAGTTGCAGGTCCCAAGATGGTAACTAAGCCAGCTGCAGTGATCAAAGCTCCAGTGCCAGTAGCAATGGAACTAAGTCTGATGAAAATATCTAATAATGACACCAATTCAAGGATGATAATGGTGGAAATAATGATCCAGAAGGCCAGCAGATGAGAAATTATGATGACAACCATAATCTCCCCCTTGAACATCCTTTATATTGTATAACTGTAGTTCATTGTCCAGTTTGAATTTCTCAGAGAGTGCAATTACATATCCAGCTTCGCATTGGTATCTGACTTGCACAATAAATTGTTGCAAAGACTTTGTGATTTCAGCAATCAGAGATAGTTTGGTAGGAGCAGATATAACCATTACTGCTTTGGATACTGTCAATGTCTAATTGGGAATGCCATGGTTATAGAATGACAAGCAGCAGACAAGTAGAAGTAGAAATATCCACCACTGCTATTACTGACTGACTGACATTACATACTTGTAATCAACCACTCTTTCTCCTGGCATCCCAGAAAGGTAACAACCACACCCTTATACTTGTAATGCAGGAGGAATCAGCTCCGAGATATACTCAACTAGAATTATCCTTTCTAGCTATCCACTTATCTTGTCTTGCTATCGGACTTGATATTGGTCTTATACAAGAACTAAGACCTGGTTCACTTCGAAGCTTCACTTAGGTGCAGAAAGTAATCAGAGTAGAATAAATGTAGAATAACTTTCCATTCTGAATATATGGTTAAGGGTTCTTCTCCATCGTGAGAGGGTTACACTCCATACTTGAGGAGAATCGAGAAGTCTTATATACCTCTTTCCTCTTCACTCTAACTGCTAATTCTAACTACTCTTTTCTCTAAATAAATAGCTACCATCCTCTTATCCCCCAATCCCCTTGCTCGGATAACCAGTTGGCCTGAACTTCCTCCAAGCAAATGGTATCCTTTCAATCCTCCAGTCTTTCGGGACCAACAGTATCTGTCCAATATACATCTCCAGACTGATAGGTATCTATTGCACAGTGGTCTTCCAGACCATCTACCTCTTTGTATTATTCAACAGCCTTCCTCCGTATCGTGCTCTGGTGTCCTTATCCTACTCACCATAACCAATGCCAATTGACAATCACTTCGTATAAAGGTGGCTAGTGTTAGCAACGGGTCCAGGTAACCCGCCAGCAGTCCGGGTTTGGACCGCAAAAACGGGTCAGTTCGGTTCCGAACCTGGTCAAAAACCCGACCCGCTGACTCTTGGCGGGCCAAACCGGGATCTGTACCCGTCAACCCGCGGGTTTCGCCGGGTTTGGCAAGACCCGTTGGGTCCAATCTCCAGTTCTACGTTTCGGGTTTCACATTTATGGTCGCATTCAGATATGCTACTGCTAATCGTAAAGTATTGACATTGGTATGTTACCGTTCATTTTCGGCGTATTAGCCGCCTTGATGTGCAAAACACAGATACTCACGCGCCCAACCACATCCTGAAAATGAGCATCAACAGAGCATCAACAGAGCGTCAACAGAGCGTCAACAGAGCGTCAACAGAGCGTCAACAGAGCGTCAACAGAGCGTCAACAGAGCGTCAACAGAGCGTCAACAGAGCGTCAACAGAGCGTCAACA
>Ga0307514_10001405_pt1 | contig 29847 bp, 25 predicted proteins | sample 16_EM_MG_FD_203088 | JGI IMG/M metagenome (GOLD analysis project Ga0307514, IMG submission 203088) | Populus trichocarpa ectomycorrhiza microbial communities from riparian zone in the Pacific Northwest, United States - 16_EM | ecosystem: Host-associated > Plants > Roots > Unclassified | place... | reverse complement strand
CTGATATTTATATGCAACTCAGCACAACAGAACTTGTCACACTGCCACAAGAATTCATAAATAGAAGCTTCTACTAGTTATCTTTCAATTCATAATGTTCTAGGGGGGGGGTTAAGTGGGTGGCTGTGTTGTTATAAGCGACAAGGCGCAGCGCACGCGAAAGTGGGCCCTTTCGTGGGCCCGCTACCGGCGAAGGGATACTGTACCGAACGGCGCAGAGTTTGGACTGAGAGGATCTGATCATTGCTAGGCGAATACAAACAGAGCTGACTGATTAGAACGGCGGAGGATCAGAGCTGTAATAGCGCCCCCACGTACGAAAGAACAGAAGTGTAAGTACACTCCAGCTTGATTCGCTTCATGAACGATCACCCGCGCCCCCTTAGGTCACCCAAACACTCCGTGATTGCTGGTTACGCTCTGTACATTATCCCCACCATCAATATACTAATTTAGTATTGCACATTGGTCTGTTAGAGACGAGACTAGGGTGAGCTCAAACGTTGGCCATCTTGGTTTCGCATTGGCAATGTCTCACTATGGGCCTTTAGGTCTTGTATGGCAATTATCTCTGAGGTGGCAACAAATAAGCCGAGCCCAGGTAAGAAATAGAGCAAAAAAGTGATTGCAGCCTAGGACGTTGGTGCTTATAGAGTAGTTATTACGGATTTGACTGCTCAGCTAGCTTGGTAAAGAGATTGCTTCTGTTAAAGCTATGATTATGTAGATTCCATAGCCGGATATGGTGAATAATGGACGGGTAGGAGTATAGGTAGAGCGCAAAGTTTCCTCCATACTTCGTAATCTGTTTCATGGACCAGCGCTTACAGGTTCGAGTAGTCTGTCACCCGGACAGTCAATTCGTACAGTCAAATTGCGGCAGTCAACTTTGACTATCCCGCAGATCTCGTACCCTTATGATGTGTCGTTTATAGAGCCTATCCGCATTAGCATCTTTAGTCCCTAATCCTTAACTGTCGCTTTTCCATTTATATACCTAATAAAGTAGCTGCTTTGGATTCCAGAGTCGCTCCAAGTTTATATATAGCCAGTAGAAATATGATATGAAGGAGTGCATCAATGTTCGTTTGAAATTGTTTAAAATTTACGGAAAAGGCGCCCGGGCAGCAATCCTTTGATCCCACGTATAGCTACCTGAAAACAATGGTTCGTAGGCTTGACTATCCTGACGATATGCTCAGAGACGCACGCTAGTGCAACTTCCTAACATCCTTTGAATGATAGAAATCTCATTGCAGGTTACGACAAAAAGCCGGCAAGCTTTTGTTAATATTTTCCTGAATCTCCATTCCAATGACCTTGCAATTTTCCGAGTACTGTAGCTTTTTTTGGAAAAAGTAGGCTGCAGCATTTTGACAGATTGAATTGACTACCCGGAATTTAACACTACTGTTTATCACCGTGGACAGCTTAGCAGCTATAGGATATTTGCGGTAGCCTCCAAGAATAAAAGCCGGATGACAGACTAAGGTTCGGGCCTTCTCGAGACGGGATCGGCGGAGGGACTGGAATCGTCGTAGTCCCGAGATGGAGCCTGAGCCAACTCGTCTTCTATTGGTTGTGGTTGGTATTAGAGCAGCACCGATGTTTTGAAAGAAGTTTTCCGACTGTGCTGACTAGGATGTAGTGCCCAAGAGCTAGCTGTATGGTTTAAGGACTCCCGCTGATTCCTCCAAGAGGGTGGGGGTGGAAGGGTGATATATAGTGATTGGCTGGCACATGCAAGCCACTGACCTCATTCTCCACGACTTCCCATAATCCCCCACAATCCCCCACATGCATCCGCACGACAAACACCTGGATTACAACCAACACCCAACCCAGCCACCTGTTCAGGGGCCATCAGGGAGAAGCATTGTAGTCCAGTCCTTGACGCCACCTGCAGCCTGCTTCCTGACAAGTGCGTTTCCGAAGTAGGCTGGAAGTGGCGTCACTCGATACGGCTAAATCTGAACTCTAGGCGGTCAGTTCTGCTCCGTCCAACTCAGCTCAGTTTCGTTTGCTAGGTGTGTGGTTTATGCTAACAGTTTAAATTTCCAAGCCTAGGGCTAGACGAGCTCTAGATCTACTATACACTCTGCATAGATTGAAGCCCACCAATCAACCCCCCGTAGATCCATCCACTGAGATTTCTGGTCTCCAACAACCCCAACGATTTTCCGATTCCACTACCTTGGAACGGTGCGTTCAAGGATCATGCTCGCTTCACACAACTGGCTGTACACTCGGTGTAGATCCCTAATTCTTGATTGGTTGGAGAGGAGGAAATTGAAACCCTTCGAATCCCCCATTCTGCAAGCCCGGGCGCTTGCGAAGTACCCCAAACCCGTGATGATGGAAGCACCATACCCCACGTGCGCATGTGTTGTATGTTGTGCGTATGTAGGTTTAGGGGAAGCTGGATAATCTAACGTCATGTGCTCTGATGCACACCCGAATCGAGAGTTTTTTTTTTGCTTGCATGCGCAACCCCCAAGTCGGATCTGCCTTCTGTCTTTGAATAAGTGGGAGGGGGAAACCTGGGAGCTGGGATATAGTGTTGGCCCCATGTAGATAGGCGCACGGCGCCGCGGCGTGGGCGGGCGGGCATTGGTGCGTGGGATTGGATATATATCTGGTGGGGGGGTGCTGATAAGAATACTTAGGGGAAAACTGTTCAGCCGGGGGTTGGATCCAGCCGTGTCTTAGATGTAGTGGTTTTCCGGGTATACATGTCCAGTGAGTACACATATCGCGATTTCAATGGAAGAAGATTTCAGATGCATCCCTGCGAGATGGCAAAGTGCAAGTGCAAAGTGCAGAAACCCCACTCAAGGCAAATGTCTCACTTGATGACCTCAGGTAGTCTGTTAGATGTAGAGATTTTTGATTTGGATCATTGTATTATACAAGACTATCCACAGTTTTGTTCTAATATATAATTGAGTTCAATTCTACGTGTTTTCTTTTGGTGGTAGAAATGGATACATATATACTGCAGTTACAACGAACCCTCCTTGAGAGATATCATCTAATCCCGGGAGCAAAAGAAAAGATAGTGCTGAGTATACTGGATGAGATAAATAGTGAGGCTAGAAATCGTTCTTGAAATTTGCGGGTCCGTGGTGCCGGCTGGCACCATTTAAACCCCGATTAAACCCAACGCGCGTCTTTTCTCTTGTTGCCGGGATTATACGGTACCTGTTCACAAACCCATCTACTTATAAAAGGGCATATGCAAGAGTGTCAAAGCTGCAGACAAGTTTGACGAAGTTTGCCTGGAGAGTTGTTCATGGACCTCTGATCTTCCATATCGTTGTAAAACCCCCGTAGGATCCAAAAATGCTGTTTTATACACAAAGTTACACGATGGACATATTGTCTAGGAAGCTCTAAGTAATCATAGGGGGGTTCCGATATATATTTGTAACCGTCGACATAAAACTCAAATTAAAACCAGTTAAAAAGTTTCCGGCACCCAATGCACTACCTATATGGCGACCAAGTACTAGTTCACTCGCGTTTTACTGGGCGAGACAAACCCAGGGACCGGAAGTGGGTAAAAACTGTGGGCCCGGTAATGGTGGTAGCTGTTTAACATCTACAGCCATTCAAACTCTATCAAACTCAACGATGTCTTTCATTGTTGCGGCTCCTACAATATAGCTTGCTAAAAAGTTCGTCAGTGACGCGCCCACTTGAAAAGTAATCATTTACAGCAAATTCCGAAGTGGAGGTCGGCTAGGCTAAAGTCTAGTTTCCGCGAGAGTCCGAGAGTTTTCCCTTGGCCGGCGGATGTCCACTAGTAATAAGTACCGAATACGCCTAGAGAAGATTTTGTAGGAATAACTACGGAACTCGGTACGTCAATGTTATTGGCCTATCACTCAGAGCACTAGCCAATCGGACTCATGTAGTCGTGTAGGCGTATTCGGCACTTATTACCAGTAGTGGAGGGGATAGCATACCTGTTTTTTTGTACCAGTCCCCGCGAAGGGTTCCGACAATCAATTCACAGTTGATTTTAGTTAGCATGTCCTACCTCTAATGTCTTAAGCTTACCTTCTGTACACAATATTCGCCAACATTTACCGAGAACTCTCCCCTAACTAAATCGGCCAAAATGAGGAGGATGATCCGGTGAGGCTTTTTTCATTGCGAAGAGGAGTGGTTGTTGATCTTCATTTCTGATGTCACAGATCACCGAAGGATGATTCTCTGCTAGCTCTTTAGAACCATTCTATCCTTAAAAATAGTCGAGGTTTCACCGAGGATTTGAGAACTAGAAAATGACATGCCTTTGGGGGGTGGGGTTTTTCTTTAGATTGCAATAACTGTAGTGGAAGTCGACGGTTATCACTCGATGCTTGCTAGCTTTGGTGCGTGGTTTGAACTCGCCTTCCGTCTGTTTTTTTTACTATGTACCAAGATAGGAAACATGCCTATCCAACTAGAGACAACATTCGTCCAGCAGTTTGAGCTGAGTGAGACATTGTGATCAAGATATCATGATCACACCGTAAGCAATTACTGCCGACATCCGCCTCCATCAAACAGTTTTAGGATTTGAGTTTAAAGACCCAGGGATCTGGCTGATGATTGCGTTTTAGATGAGAAGCTCTGTATACTCGATATCACCAACGGAAAAGATACATATCTAGTATCACGTAGTCCTTTCCCCCATCCAATGGAACCGCAGTATCACAATTTACCACCACCACCACCACCACCACCACCACCACCACCACCACCACCACCACCACCACCACCGCATCTGTCTCTTCATAGCAACGCAGGAAATTACCTCGATGCGCACGTAAAAAAGCCGTAAGTGGCACCGCCTACATCATCACCCACACCACCGCACACCCACAGTTCGATAAAATCCCAACTCCCCGGGCTCATCAGTAAAACAAAGAAGTACAAAAGCACAGTACCACATATCCTGTGCCTCCCTCCTACCTGTCTCAGGCCCTCACCGGATATCGCTGCACACGCACCTACCCGCCCATCTAAGACACCCCTCCTTCCTTCTCCGCCGCATAAACACCCGTCCGCTCCCACATATCTGGATCCCACGAACACTTTTTTTCGGAGCGCGCGGGCGGGGACCTGCAGGGCCCACCCCGGCATGGATAAAAACCCGATAGAAGCCCTCCGCAATCCCCACCATGCACCCTCCCTCTCCCAACAATGCCGTGTACCTGGTTCCCCACCCCCAGTATGGCACACCCGCGATTCAGATCAGATCAGATCAGCTCATGACATTTTATTTTGCTTATAGTCGGTCAGTACACGTCCACATGACAGCTGCTGCCGGGTACGTACGTTGCATTAGAAATCGATCGATATCTCGAACAACGCATCTAGTTGTACACCCCAATACACCTCACGGCGGCAGCTGCAACTAGCTAGTGGAGGTGAAAGAGATAATGTGCGAGTGAGTAGGGTGTCTTTGTCTTGCTCAACAATCCCAGTATAAAAAATAATTACTGTGGCGAAAAAAAGTCGTCAGAAAAAGATACAACACAAGATAGAACGCCTTACACATGAAAACAACATCCAGAATAAAGAAAAAGAAAAACAAGCGCAACCATTTCACCACGTAGCCAGGCCTGCATGAGTACAAGCACTGCTCAACAAAATCCTCCAAGAGAAAAAAACCGAATGCTATTTCAACGTATCCAAATCAAAATAAACCAAATTCAATCCAATAATACTCCCATCAACTCCCGTCCGAGACCTAATAAGTAGCCCTGAAAACAGAAGAAGGAAACCCACAGGAGAGCAAACGAAGGGTATATATATAATGAAGCTCGCCGTAAATGCGCCCATTCAAAACAGCGCAAAAATGCATGATGATGCAGAAGGGATAAGTCGTATCTGTCGTTTCCTTCGCCTGATGGAACAGACTATAGTCGAAAAGAAGCTTCCTGGTGAACATGAGACACCAGTCCAAAAAGCCTGCTATACACAACAAAAAAATAACTGAAAGAAGTGCGAGCCCAATGGGGTATCGCGCACCAATATTCAAATAGCAGAAAACTCCATATTCTAAGCAAGGCCTTTTTCCCCGGAGATAGTACTGCCGCTCCAATGAAATCAAAATTTTGCAGTGAAAGATCGCAAATTTTCTATCGCTCATATTTTCTGCTTTTAGTGTGGAACTCCTGACTGAGTTGGTCTTCGGGCGATCCAGATGTGCCTATCGATACATTCAAGTTACTAACTGTTCTCTCGTGAAGAGCCGGAAAATCTTACATGTTACTGTAGGCACGTATTGACCTATTGTTGATATCCTTTCGCACAGACTTGAGAAAGTTGTTCACTTCGTCGACAGGCCATTTCAACACTCTGCACATTGGGCCTAAAGATAATCCTTCTAGACCTTCGTTTAGACCCAAGTTATACCATCGGCCGCAGTCTTTCAGGTGAGAATCCGTGGGCCAAGGGTTTAAGGGTAACTTCAAAACCACCTCCTGAATATCCACAAAGCCAGCATCCCTCAATAGTTGACCAGTGCGGTGTTCGTATGCAAGTGGCTTTCCGGATGCAGCTGTTGCTTCCAATAGGTACTGCTGCCATTGGTATAGCGCATGGTTACGCGTCAAGCTACCGTCGTCTGATGTAGCGTTAATATCAATCTCAACGTACTCAAACCAGCCGTATCCAGGTTTAAGGTGTCTATTTTTGTTGGTCAGCTATCATTCAATGATATAGAAAATTTCATATTCAATGTGGCATGTCATCGCTGCACTTTGAAAAGAAGGGGTCGCTTACTGGAATACCCGAGAAAACAGTGTTGGCCAGCTCGAAACACTGCCAATACCGACTCGCAGGTGAATGAGGTCAAAGGAGCTCTTGCCTAAAGTCCACTCGCTTTCAAAATCGGCGGCCTGGAAGCGCAAGTTTCGTGGAATCCTGTATTTAAGGCTATGTCAGTCCACTGTACCTACACAACCTGCACTTTTTTTTGAAGACGATGAGAATGAACTCACCATTTCGGTTGAATCAATGACAAATCAGTTCCTATTACCTATTTTGCTTATGGTCAGCTGGATAGTTCGTCGCGTCGCAAGCCTCCAATTAAGGAGGGTCAGTCATACGAACCTCAGCATCACGGTATGTGCTGTGGCGAGACGTTAGCGATTCTAATTCAATCTCAAAATAGAATGCCTTACTCTGCCATCCCGATAGCCCAAATTCCTGTGCCAGTTCCTAGGTCGAGAATTCTCGTAGGAGCGTAGTTTGGTGTGATCGGCGCACGGTGGAGTTTCTCATGACGGCAGACGAGGAAGATTTTGTGGAAGATGTCGAGTCTGTCTTGTTCTTTCTATGGTGAACGGGTATCTTCAGTCCTGTAACTTTAACAATGTCATACTATAATTAATCGTACCTCGTCGTTTGGGTACATGTATGCTCCACCGCGATATCCATGGTACCGTCTACCATTCTCAAATTCGTACGTGTGTGCGATGCTAATCAAGAGTAAATATCAGGTATGGGCATAACACGGTGAATAGCCATCGAATCGCGCAAAGAGTGCTTACTTGTTATACGACATCGTAAGAGATTTACAGAATAATTTGACAAACAGAGGAACCAGAAGGCCAGGAAAGATGCTATATAAATGTAGGCTGCTGCAGTCTTTCCCGAGAAAGCTGGTCGAAGGTGCCTTCTTGAGGAGAAAGAACGAACTCCGGAGTGAACCGAGCGATCCTGAAACAAGCAGTTAAGCAAGGATAAGGATATGATTGGACAAGCGCGGTAGATATTGTAGCCGACGTTGAAGGTAAGAGGTGCTTGTTCAGTGGGTGCGCAGAGACGGTTGGTGGTGGTTGTGTGGTTGGTGGTGTTGGTGATGCGATGGTGGTGGAGGTGGGTTGTGTGGGAGGGAAGGGAAGAAGTACTTCTTAGATGAGTGGGTGTGGTATTGGGTGGTGGTGCAGGGAAGTCGGTGGGTGGTGTAGTGAGTGTGGGTGGGTTTTGTGCTGGGATTCGGAGGAGACAACATCTCCCAGATTTCCCAGTACTCTGGTTTTGGTTCCTGCCCCTCATCAATTCCATTCGCTAATGGCAGTCACCCAGAGGTACGTGCCGGATTGGTACTGTCCGCCGCCCATCATCACTAAGTTGAACTCCGCTAGGTAAAGAGTCTATCGTGGTCCACTATCGACAATTGGCTTCCCCGCGTCCACTAGATGATGGATGGATGGCCAGTCACTTAGCAAGAGGAGTAAGAGATGTGCTATCCGTGCATGGTCGGTTGGTGCTCTGCTAGCTACGATAGGACTCCTGATGCACGCAGTAGAGCAATGGCACACGGTAATTATAATTATACGTAAAATAAAAATAAATAATAAATAAATAAATAAAAAATTCACACCCAAACCCCTCGAAAAACAACCAGTAATAATGGTTGCTTAAGAATATACATATAAATAAACACAATTAAAGTCCAGATCCGCGAACTGCAGCCCATTTTACTCTCTGCTCCAATATATATGCCAGCGCATACTTAATTCGGTGGCTACTTCCGTCGTCGGTAGATGGAGATACCTGGTAGAGGATGAAGAGGAAGAGTTAGAACTAGACGCGCGGGCGAACACCAAGTACTGGACTACTAGTACTTACATGTGTACCTAGCAGCTACCGCCTGCATCTTGTGTGGGTGGTGAGATCAAACCATCAAAACGCTCATACCAGTTTTCATTTCCGTGTCTCGCCCCTCACACCAGCGAAACCTCCCCCCATCTTTCCTTCGAATCATACGTGCGCGCCTATGTATTACCGACTGCTGGGTAAGCCTTCAAGATCTTGCTGCACTATCCATCCTCGTTATCCGGGCCGAACAGACACTGCAACGAAAAGGAAGAACCGATTCCTTCCCGGTCCCTGCACAGCTACTGCAGCAGACCAATAAAACTTGATGGCCAGACGAAAGTGAGCTTCAACTGCAGGCTCGCGCATGATGCTTGGGACCAGATTCAGTGGGCTCTGGGTCCCGCATCTGGGAATTCCTCCTGCATTGTCAGAAGCAACTGGTACTGGCTCGAGTGGCTGCAGCTTCCCATCTGTCTAACATCTCCAGTACCGAAACTGTGGAAAAATCCCTTCGTTAGAATTAACCGAGAACATAATCGGAGATGTGACACTGTCATCTTCTGGAATGAACGGGAATGGTTCGAATTGCCGACCACCATTAACGTTTTGCCTTCGTCTTTTATTACTTCATCGCTAGCGGCAGAAGCAAAGAGGAAAAGTTCGTTGGTTCGGTTGCCAGAGAATTCGCGTTAAGGTTGGCGCCTTGGGGATTCGACACCATTCGGCAGGCGGTACCAAACTGTGGGGATTCTTGAAAGAATAAAAAGCAATTATGGACAGAACTGACTGGATGAGAAAATGGAAGCGCAACCAGTCGATCCATCCCGCGACGAGACTCAATCTCTCCAATTCTTCGGTTCTCACTACATACTGGAACTACCTATACAAAATCCTAGCAAAGTGGATGAAGATGGTTATTTTTCTCATGAATCACCAACATGCAGATACTAATCTCCATCACCCGCGCGCGACGGAGTGTCGCGTCCTACATAAGTGCCAAGACTGTCGAAGGATCGAGATCAGGTGTTCTTTGATACATCTCCGCTCGGGGGGGCAGCACAGAGCCCACGCCGGTAGTTACCCAGCTACTTTCTAATCTCTTTTACGGAATTCAAGCGTTGATATTTTGGGCAGTTGGACTGGCAATGCTTCAGAGGTGATCAGAATTACCGTCTTCATGTCTGAAAACTTAAACGATATCCGGATAATATGCCAAAAACGGAGAGGAATATCTTCGCAGCAGCTCTCGTAAGCGTTGTCGGTCCACAGTACAATGCTGACATGCCATCCAGGGGCTGGGTACCCAAGAACGAACCTACCGGTAATCCAGTTCCTTATCACCTCTCAAGACACCAGCGGGAGGAGAGAATTCTTTCGCCGCAATAACAGGGTATATCCCCGTTGACATTGAAACGGTAGAACTTCGTAGGGCCACCTCACGATCAAAGATCTCCACTAGAGAGAGGTATTCGGGAAGTTTCGGCAGGCAATTGAGCATCTACAATCGACATGATTCCGTGAGATGTTTTGGGTATTCGCACAGTGTGGAGGTCTGCAGAGAGCCTCAGCCAACATATCTATCACCACACTTCAACTAAACAGAAAATTTGCAAAGGAAAAAAAAAGAAACCTACAGCTGGATGGGTCCATGGAACTTGGGCTAGAATTTGCGACCATAAACAGCAGGTTATTCCTTGCAGAAACCTGACCAAGCTACTTTTGCCGGCGTCTCCAGCTCCATGTGCACCGAAGCATACATAGAGTACATTCTACCAAAAAAAGGGTCTTTTTTTTAGCCAGCCCCAACTGAGTTTGTTAGATATGACAATTATACCTCACGTCTAAGGAAAATCTTCAATTTTTGAGACAGTTATTTGACAGTCATATGCCTAAAGTACATCATATTTTAGGACCAACAACTAAAAAACTGCCCTTTTCCAATAGCATTAAAGAATAAAATCTGGAGAAGTATTAATTTACATTTGAATCGATCTACATATTGTTTTGGGCTGATATATATAGGAAGCCCTGTCTCAGGAAAATATTTCCGCTAATTGTTCAGATGTACATATCCTTTTTAACGGATGTGTATTTCATACAGGTAAACGGCAATGAGGACGAGCTCTGCAGTACGAACACGCTCTGTGAAACGAGCAGCTAACTACATAGAGCCAGCCAGCACTTCACGGTCCCATGGTCAATTGACTTAAGTTAATTAATGGCACACGCCGATCGCTAGCAACAGCAGCAGGAGCGGTACCAACTGCTGCTGGCCAGTGGCCACCTTATATGCATGCTGCTCTTCCCTCTTTCTCGCTATGCGAGAGGAAGGTGCATCGGTCGGTCTTTGCCCACTAGGAGCTGTTAAACTTTTACGATACAGTTACTACTGTTAATCAACTCCCTAACGATCATCAAGTGCAAGCAGAGCCCGATACAGAATTGTTCTTATCAGAGACAAAAAACATCATCGACATACGTACCTCTATCCGCCCGCTGAGAGCGTTTTTCAAAGTGGGATCAGCTCCGTTTTGTCAGTTTCAAGGCGGGGGGGGGATGCACGTACATATGTACCATGGTAATGTGGCCTGTTTAAATTTGTGCTATTTTTTTCTTTCCTTTCTCCATTATAACAGCTGAAGATAGATATTTGCGGGTTTTTTTATGTATGGAGACTTTTCGGGTATCTCTTGCAGAAGAGACCCACTGCAGAGCTCAGGAGGTGGGTGGTGCATATCCCTGGAAAAAAAAGATTGGGAATTGATTGCGGTTAAACCGAACGTTTTTTTCGCTGTTCCCCGCCTCGTCCAATCTCTCGGAACAGCAGCAAGCTGGCTGTATATATCTATCAGGTCCCATATATCTATATATACGTGGAAGCCCGAACAGAGACGTCCCGCGGCCCGACTGGCCAAAAGGGTGGGTACAATCAAGATCAATAAACCCGTTTTGACTTCCCCGACAGATCCGGAGCTTCCGAAGCCCTGTCTGCGGTCTACCTGCAGTCCCGAATCTGTGTTTCAGTGCGACATCCTCCCGCAATATATATAATACCGATCCCAACTTAAATTTTTTTTTCCTATAGAAAATAGATAAGGCAAGGGGTAATTCTTTGACGTTTTTTTTGCCTCGCCTCAAATTGATTGATAAAAAAAAACCACTCCATTCCTCAGCCCACATTCGGGGTTCTTACACTACATTTCGTTTCATAATGAGCTGGGCGGGAACCTGCCCGGTAGATTTCCATCTCTTTCGGCAGTTACGACCATGGCACCGGTGCAGTGGGTTAGGGTTACGGCTGAGTATCTGGCCTCGAATATGGAAATCAGAGTGTCCGCTGCCGAGGAATTTGAGGCCGAGATCCAGGACCATAGCTTCAGCGAGCCATAACTGTTGAATTCACTAGAAAGCTTCCTCCACATATATAGAACTCATCCTGCAGCAGGAGGATTTCTAATCCGCCTTGCATGTGCGATTGATTGTAGGGTTTCCAGGTTCAAAGCCAGACGACGCACCGCTTCAGGACAACACCGCACTCACCACACTATACATAGGGCTCAAGGTGCTCCTGCGGACCGTTACATCACGGCCGGCTGGCCTTTGCTATCTTTGGCAACCTCCCTATGATACGTCAGAAATATATATGTACAAATCCGAAATGCAAGGCGTGCGGATCTACCGGAAGCGAGAGTACTTACAGTGAAGCGTAGTGCAGTGTGTAAATGGCGTATATTAAGGATCTGCAATGTTCACTATCGAAGATAGTTTCTACTTCTCTTTTTGTGGGCTTTCACATGCAAAGGCTTTTTTAAACCCGATTTCCGGTAGATCACGACGGGATATGGACATAATTCGCACCTATAAGAGTTTGGTAGATGGAAGAGAACTTTTGGCGTAGACGTACGAGCCGAAATCATTATATGTTGAAGAGACGCATACGCAGTTTGAAGCTTAAGGCCGAAACACTTACTGTGGACTAAGCCCACATGTGCACCGCCAACTGGTTTCTGGCAACTCTAGATCTTGTAAGTTAGAAGAGAAAATAGTCGGTTCACTGCATCGGAACTTCGTTTTTATTTTTTATTCACACACGATAGCCGCACATTAACATTGAACACTACCGACGTTGAATAACACCGGGATCCCTCACCAGTGCAGCTCTAATCGAGTTCTCGAGCCTCAAGTACATAGGCATGGTCATTATTAGGAAAATACCCCATTTAGATATCACAGCGAGAGAGAGCCATGCAGGAACGGTTTGCTCCCGCCTGCATAAGAAAAGACGAAACTAGAAACGTGTTTTTTATGCTGGGTTGAACCCTTGGAGGCAGTATCTGTTCTTTTAGTTCAGATTTCCTTTCCCCCAGAGAACCTGCACCAAGACCCGAGATCCTTCTATCGAGATTCCTTGTTCACTGGAAGGGATTTTCGAATTATCTTTTCGTGTGCCGTAAATGGCCATCCACTTTCCCGTTTCGATGAAGGGGTGGCGGGGAGGAGATACCCAAGTTGACACGCGCAGGTGACGCGGGCTCGGGTCGTCCAAATTTTTTCTGTACCACCCGGCGTATAGATACGTGGGGGCATTCTCCGATGAAGACTACTGTGACTTGGTGTCGGGGATCGAAGACGTTGGGGGCTGGGCAAAGTGTGTCGTGGCCGTGCGTGCGGCAAGCCGTCTAGTTTTCTACAGGGTAGGGCGGGACGAGTGATGCGCTATGCCGTGCAAGCTGACATCAATGTGATAACTAGTCCGCGGCCCCCCATCCCGCCGTCGCCGCCTCATATGCCTAACCCACAAGCCGTCAAAATACGAGAAGAAGGGGTCCGAGCGCGCATCGCACTGCTGTGTAGGGGGGTTTAAGCCAACTGCGATGAAACTGCCGAATTCCGAACATCCCTGGAAGAGTCCCACTTGTAATCTCCAGCACGGCTTGGGCGACATCATGATTAAGAAATGCACGTGAGATGTTGGGAACATGTTACATCACTCGGAGTATTATCGTGGTAGATCCTGGTTGTTGTTGGCACTACAAGTGGACGCTCTGCATCAACTTTTTCTCGGCGGCCGTTGGCCCAATCAGAGCCCCAGTTTACCCCAAGCAAGAGAACCACAGAAGATTTTGTCTTGTTGACTCCCCATTTGCCATGCAGCCCTGCAACTGGCATGGTTAATATGCGTCCATAACTCAGTTGCTACGATAATCCATGATTTTCTCAACTGTACGCAGCCTGCCTCCCACCGCCCCGGGACCTACTTACTCAATTACTCACTTCCCGGGTTTCTGACCTACCGGCAGTCATTTGAAAATATACGGGGGGTAGGAAGGGGATGACAATTCCGGGTGCATCTAGATCTCTTCAAACTCACCGCTGGGATTAATTTTAATACCGAGGTTGAATTGAAGGAAAGAAAGAACACACCGCACTCTTAATTCGGATGTCCCCGACACACACACTAGTGCCATCATCGGCATTTCCAATGTCCCGGGTTAGGTTGAATCGTACCATACTATATGCCCAGCGGTTGTGGGTTATTTCGATCACACCATAATACCATGGTTCAAGCACAGGGTAGTCGGAATTGGGTGTTAGTGTGGGGTTCGGCGTCAAGAATGTGGTTAACTGCCGTGGAACACAACGGTCGGATTTCATCTCCATTGTAGATTGGGATCTGCTTCCTTCAACACAATGTCCCAGGTATGGTGGGATCGAACCATACTATATTACACTGGTTGTTGTGAATTTCGATTCCATCAAGCATGTGTTTCATGGTACAAGCATAGGGTAGGAGGGACTGGGAGTTAGTTAGTATGGGGTTAGCCTCGTGGAACGGTCAGATCCGTACTTTACGTATTACAAAGTGAGCGCTCTGGAGTAGTTCCTTCAACATACTCGCTCCACGGAATTGTGGTTAAGACAGGGGATACTATAGATAGGTACATTAAGCTTGCTCATACACCGAGTGATGTTCTATGCATTATTGTCACAAACTCTGCATATCTTTTTTCCAAAGTCAGAATCATATGTACACGACTTCTGTAGTCCCACAGACAGCTTGGATACGGCATTGTATGGCCAGCTAGCGATAAACAGCTGGTTGGCATCTACAAAACCACGACATCTGTTGTGAGCTAAGCCCTAACACGTCGTTTTCCATATACGCATATTGTCTATATAGATATAATTAATTTAGTTGATATCTCTTTCCGGGACTTTTCGTTCCTGTCACATTGAAGACCCGACACCGGTACATTATTCCGGGCCAATCAACACAGATCTGCTCGATACAGCCCTGCATATTGAATGCGAGATTTCTGGGTTCAAGGCTAGACGTACCACATACTCGCGTTAGGGCGGTAGTAACTGGACACGGGGATGAAGGTAAGGTTGTAGCCGTGCCAACGATGATTGTAGTATAATTCGCGCTTGCTGTGGGTTTCTCTAGTTTGTATAAAAAGTGATGCTAATATCTGAGGGATCGATATCTTTCGGCGGTTTACCAAAATCTGTGATGGACACAATGCTTGACTGGGATCTCAAGGTGGTCACGGGTAGAAATAGCTTGAGACTGCTGTTAGGTTTGTTGGGGATGGGAATTTCACCGGTGAAACAACCTTTCAGATACGTAATTCGATCTGGCTACCAGCCCATGGTGGATAAGAATGCTGGTGTGCTGCGGAGAACGGTTGTATATACATATCTGCCGTAATATTTATTTTGGGATTCTCGTTGTGCTCAACAAGATGTGTATAAGTTACAAGCATCAACCTCGCCCAGCTTTCTGTATGCTAAAACTTCGAATCTTCATTTGGAAATCACTAACCATCACCCATGGCCATTGCGTCGCTGGAACATTTCGCCGAGTGTTTCCGAACGGTCAACTTTCAGGGTCACTTCGCGCCGGTCAACTCTAACCTTCAGACATCAATTATCTCGAAACATCTATATGTAGTGGAACTTGCATCACAATTCCCCCCGGGAGCCATTTTACTAAGGCCCTAAATTATTATAAACTAAAAGTACAACGCTCCGATTCTTTAACCTACAGACCAATTGCTTTCAGCTCAGGTTCAGCCAATCTCCGCTCTGTACTAGGTCAGAGGCTAGAGTTGTAGTGCCAGTAATCGAAATATCCAGTGAGAAATCTAGCAGTTTCAGTAAGTCTCAGCAACTGAAATATTACTGAGAAATGACTAAATCACGGGGATAAAAACCTCATAGAGGTAAAGATTGGTTTCCAAGTAGAAGGGTTGAAGAACTAGTAGGAGTTAAAGGTGTAAAGAACATAGTAAAGAATCTGTGATACAGTCTGCTAATGGAGAAGCAAAAATTGCAGTTATATAGTGAGATGGCTCAGTTGTAAGGTAATTACTTGTTGTAAATTGAATCTTGGTGGGGTACTTTAAAGACCAATGTTTTATCGAATGATTGAAATGGGTGGCGGGTGCTATGAGATTCCAGAAGCAATACTAATTTTAGGTTCTACCATTCGCTCTATATATGGAGACAAGACCGAATTGGCGGCTCTCTCTCTTGCATTTGGACACCCTCCCACGGCTCCTCGAAACGAAACCTCCACTTTCGTAACTACCTACGGTAGCTACAGTGCGCAGAACCTGAACTCGGGTTTCCTGTCACACCGTCTCCAGCCCGCTCCTGGTCAAGTGAGATCCTCAGTCTCTGCCGGCTATCAGTAATGGGAAAACTTGAAGAAGTCATCATGAAAGAGGAATGTGTGTAGCAGATACTTAAGCATGCATGTGTCACCCAACAGGAACCAACCCCGCTAACCGTGCTTCGGACATTGGTGGTGTTGATTCTGGAAGGCTAAAGTTAACCGATACGAATGATCTTGAAAGTTGACCGTCTGGAAACACTTCGAACATTTTGAGACATCGATATCCCATTAACCACGCCGACGTTGTCCACTTCATTAATTTCAACCATAAACCCAAATGTCATACCCCTTCCTTTTCCTCCATCCTCTTGAAGTTGTCATATGGGTTGCTTCCCGCGTTGTGTGACAACGTGACCGCTTGCTCCCTTGACTGCATGCTAACATGCCTCTTCCGGTGGCTACGATCAGTCACCCCTATTTATAGATTCTCCAGCTCCCCACTCGGCTTTTTCTTCCAACAACTCTGCATACCGTCTACTTCCGTGCTCATTCATTGTAGATTCCGTGTGCATGGTGAATCACTCGTCACGTGTGAACTGGCTCGAAGCAACAGGCAACCCTACTGCGCCCGCCATCTAGGTTACTGCTGGCCGCCAGGTATCATTCGCGGCACGCCGTCTGACAACGTTTCGGCTACGCACAAGCTAGAAAAAGGCAGCCTGACAGATGACACTCGTCGATTTTCATCCGCGTCAATGGGAAGACCACAAGAGCCATCAACTACGTACGTATTGTCGCACCCTGTCGGTACTACTCGACAGGGGGCCAACAAAGCAATAGCGTAGACTCGAGACGGGACTGGCAGGAAACCTCAGACTTCTCGTCTCTTGGTCATGCATCTCGAGGTCTTGTAGCTACTACATGATACTACTGTACATGTGCAGAAGCAGGAGGAGAAAGTGCAAACAAAAAAGGTGATAACCGTAGGTTTCAAGCCTGGGCATTGATGCTTTGAGCATTATCCCCTGGATCGTAACGGTTCCCGGCCCATACGGGCCGCCCGCGCAACCACCTCACCACACGTCCAAAAATGGTCATCAGAGGCCATCCTTTTTATCAAGTCTTCTTTAGTAGCAAATAAAACTTTCTGTGAAAGTGAATTGTAAATTATATGTGATGTGACTTTGTAAGTCTTACTGCCCCACCAAAATTCACTCTCTGAACTGGCAACCCACCCCATGTCTATGCACCACTACCCACCTTTCTTCTTCACAGGTGATTGAATTCCACAAAACGATGCCTTTCATTATTGAGACACCACAGTTACTTGCATTTTGAACATGCTTAGCAAAGTTTGGCTGGAGATTTGGTATTTCTGGCTGGGCTTTCCTGCTGGCAAAGCCACCATCCCAGCTACTTTCCCTTCTCAAGGTGTACTGAAAATTGCCCATGACTCCAGCTCCAGCTGAGGGGTAAAGATATGCCCTCTTTGATGTTTGACAAAGTGGGTTTTAGCCTTGTTCACTATGAGAGCTGTGCAATGGGTATTGGTATCCCCCCTCTGAGCCTCAACTCTCAGGCACATTGCAGATGGAATTCCTTGTGTGCAATGATATTGGGACTTCAGAGCATGTCCTTAGCACTAAGCTTGAAGGATATTTTGGGGTGTTATGGGCAGAGTTGTCCATCTGGGCTGCGCAGTGACATTTTCGAGTTTTTGGGAAGCTGATCTTGAGACAACCCTCCCAACAAAAACTGCCCTTTTTATCGGCACCCCATTCCTGTACAGTCCTTAATTTTTGCCAAAATGCTCTCAAGACATAAGAAAGTAAGTTTATAATGCTCCCAGGCCACCCCCACAGAGTTGTGGTTGCATCGCTAAATATTTGCAGGTGGGGAGTCGGTTGCCATGCCCAAACGGGCCGGGAATGCCAAAGTTACGATCCAGGGGATAGGTATCGAGCCTGTATATTAGTTACTCGTACTATATTTAAATAGCTAAGTTAAGATATTGCTTCCTGTTAAGACCCACGACTTTGAAAAGTTAGTGTTTGCGGTGGAGGGTGGAAGTTGAACGCAAAATTTTCATCCGGTTCCTTAAACTTGTGGTTGGGTCATGGGGCATCACTCAGACTGGGATCTTTTTGAGACGAAACTGACGGAGAGACTGTCTTGTGGCCATTTCTAGTCATGCAAGTCTCGAGATCTAGTTTTGAGGCTGAACCTTGAGCCAACCCGTCTTTGTACAACTAGTAATGTCGACTGTTTTGCTTAAGGTGGTCACTCGGGGTCGCATCAGAGTGGGTTACTCAAACTATAACAGCCATTGGCTTGTCTTCAGATCTGAATTCTTCTCCGCCATCCGCCACCTTATTAGGGTAACTGCGTCGTGGTTACCAAATTATCATCATATCTCTCAGTGACCACCACTCGGGCACCTATGTTGGTTTTTTGGGTAGTCGAACGTTAGCCATTGCGTTTCCGGGAACCGTCTAGAACAGTTGCATAACCTTCTAAAAACTGGTATTGATCAATATGTCGTCATAGATTGGTTCCGGAAGATGAATTTGCCCAGTAGGATTGGGTTTAAGAGCACTGGGTTCGGTTCCTGTAAACAATTTTTTTTAAGGAAGCGTAGTACTATGAATCCGACAGCGTCACCATCGACTTTCAATCTGTTCTCAGCGTGGGGATGTCATATTCTGTTGCCCTAGATTAACTAAGTGTACTTGCAAGAAGCCTATCCCCTCGTGGGTAGCAGGAGATTTCCCCATACGGCGTGGCGTGGCGACCACGACATTGCCAAATCATTTCTGCACTATAGACTACTACTTGTTGAGTAATTGCAGGGTTTGGACAAATTTTTGGGGTAAAACTGGGGTTTATCTAATAATTCCGAGTGAATTATAGGTAGAAAGACAGGTCATGGGAGGCGTGTATGGAAAATATCAATAATTGGCACTCCTGCTACCTACTTAAGGAGTAATTTTAACCGTTTCCGAGTTTAAGTTTGATTTACCAGCCTAGATTGAAATCTCAACTCGACTACTCCAGATGGTCACGTTTTATGTTCCCCTGTGTGTCTGCTACTTTGGCCGATATCGTCCTCTCCTGTCTATTCAACCCAAGTTTGGCCCACACCTTTTCTCTGACTTTAACTATATTTAACTACGATTCACTCGCTCAAGCTCTTTTTATGCACCACCCTCGCCCTTGAATCTTCCGCTCTCGCGGCCCCCGCTGTGCCCGTAGGTAGCTACTTCTTCGTTGGCCGGCACAACCCCAATGGCCTGACCGACTGCGAGACGATTCAAGGAAAGTACATGGAACGCAAGTACTAGGAACGCAAGGACACCGGCATACCACCCCTCCGTCCGTATGAGTGCCATGACAGTACCCTAGTGTTAGCGATTATATCGTTGGCGGAGATGCGAAGTGTAAATTTTATCAGGGCCCTGGGTGCGATCCAATGAAGCACCTGAGGACGGCTTTGTATGTTAATTATTACAGTGGGGAGGTGGGGAGTTTGGTGTTTGGGTACCAGTGAGGAGAAGGATATAAAACAATTGATGTTCATTTTTGTTTTGTAGTCTGATGGGGCGTTATTATTTACGAAAAATAGACAGACATTGCATAAATCAATTTCCATCATATGAGTGATTCGTTATCAATGCGCCATTTGTAGTAGCAAAGTCTTGGGTGATGGCGGCTACGGGCACCCTATTAAAATGCAAAATGGCGATTTCACAACAACCACACAGTGGAGAGAGCTGTAATTGACTAAATAGGACATTAAGTGATGGGGAAAATGATGGTATGCAGGTTAAAAAAATTTGTGATATTGTACTTCATCTTATGATCACCTCTTTGTGCAGAGACGTCGACAGTACTACATTATGGGGGGTTTGATTAAATAGGTAAGCATGACATGAACCTCACATGGGGCTATCATCTTTGACAACCTAGTTTGACATGTTTTCCTCACTCTTAGGCTATTAGGTATCTTTGGCTATCACAGTTGTTGACTTTGTACTCCATTGCAAGCCTTACAGGTGTATTTGAGTGACAGCCTAATGGTGTTCAGCCTGTCAGGATTGTCAGATTGTCAAGAGATGGCCGCTGCGGCAGCCATCGCCGGAGCGGCAGCCATCGTCGTAGCAGCCATCGCCGCAGCAGACTCTGCCGTTGACAACCACCACTCTCATCACCATCACCATCACCATCATAATAATCACCACCATATACAGCAGCTGCATGCCTCGCACCCATGTATACACATAAATATTATGGGAGCAGTGGGAATATAACCTGGAGATGAAAGTAGATCCTAAAGGTGACAAACCCACCATCCCAATTCCAACACTTGCTGCTATATGCTGCAGCAAAGATGGGAAGCTGGTGAAATCTGCAGCTCTACACTGTAACTGAAAAAATTCTCATCACAGCAACACCCTCTACTACTGACAGATTGATGTCAGGTTGTTATACCTATGAACCTAGCCACCATGCTAGCATTACACACTACTGCAAGCCTGTCAACTCTACCAACCTTCCTAGACTTGTGCTGCTGTCAAATCAGACAGGATTACATTTCGGTGTTGCTAACAAATTGGTTTTCCACATGTCAGTTTGCAAATTGAAACAGCACCACATCAACCTAATAAAACATGATAGCCTCACTTTAAACCCATGTGAGGCTTATGTACTTATTTGAGCCCCCGTAGTGGAGTTATAAACTGTTTCATAAACACTGCAATCACGCAACAATGATAAAGAAATGAAATATACTTTTTGGACACATGAAAGTTCGAATATGTAAAAGTCTGGATATACAGTATAAATTTTTTTGCAAAGGTGGTGGTGGTGGTGGCGGAGAAACATGCTCCTACTTTGTAAGGTGACTTATAGCCGCGCCTCAGCTTTTGGTGGGGTTTTAGTGTGTGAAGTGAGTCCTGGAATTCCAGGGCAATATCCCCACCCAAACTTATTCGAAAATTTCTCCTCTTTTTGTAGGACTCTCCGATATGTTAAATTCAATGTGTGGAAGGTTAGGTAATATTTCGTTCTGTGGATGTAGTGGTTGTGGTGTTTGTTCTCTGGATTTGGGTACTGTACAATAGCTATAGAGAGCCCTAGTAATAATTGTGATTTAATATGCACACTGCACAACACCATAAAATTTTTAATTTGCATACCATCATTTCTCCATCACCTAAAGGTCTTAATTGGTTAATTACAGCTCTCTCTATTGTGTGGTTGTTGTGCAATCGCAGTTTTTCATTTTAGTGGAGTGCTCGGTTGCAGTTCCATCACCAAGACTTTTGATACATGAACTAGGAAAGAGCTGCAGTTATGAGGGGCGATGGCGGGCTGGCATGTGTGACCGTATAATCAGCGAAGGGTAGAGGGAGGGGATCTTCTCTACTTAGCTGGGCTATTTGGATAGGAGACAACGGGCATTGTCATACTCTAGTTAGAGTGAATACTGTATGGTTAAACAACAACAACCGTGTAATCAGCCAGTCATTCTTAATTACGTTGTTGAGCACACGGCTTGATAAACCACAGACCCCTTCGAACTTCGGTAATTCGTCGGTGTCAGGCCATGTCTTCTCCAGAAGGTTCCGTCTATCACATTTCGACCCCGCCACCAAATCCCACCGGCCTTCGACCTCCCCTCTCGGGCACAATAGCCATAGCCTTATAAATTCTTCCCATCCCACCGCCTCCCCTCTCAATAAGTCTCTCAACCCCCACTTCAAGCTCTTTCCTCTTCTCCTCTGGCAGTCTCTTTGCCAACTGCTCTAGCCTCTCCCTCATCCCCATGGTAAGTAAAAACGAACCCTGCTCAACCGGACCATGCACCTCCACGCCCTCACTCGCCACCAGCGCCCTCTCCGCCAACGCATGGAAATCCACATCCGCACTGAGATCCACCTCTCCGGGATTCGCAAATGGGGAGACAGTCCGATGCCGTCTTATACCCCGTAAGGAATTAACGGGGATGGTGTCGAGCGGGCCATAATCCATAATCAACGCTCCACCTGAGCGCGGGGTTCCGATTCGCCGGGATATTTCTTCGGTAATGGAGAGCGATTCCGGCGAGATCTCGATGACAGTGCCGGGGGATTTCTTGAGCGCTTTGTAGCGTTCCGAGAGCTCCGGTAGCATCATGGAGTGTGGAGTCGCGGCGGGGGATCGGGAGAGGAGGAATTCTGGTGCTGGGGGGAACGCGTCGGTTGCAGGGGAGACGAGGAGTTCCCGCCACCCGGAAGATGTGGCTTCGAATGCGTGTATTGGTAGGGCGTCGAAGAATTCGTGTGCTAGGATGAAGGGAGTGGATACCTTAGGGGTGGAAGAGAGGGTGGGGTACCAGGTTATTGAGATGGAGTTATATTCGGGCTTGCTTTTCGCGGTGAAGCCGCCGTCGGGGAGGGGTGTAGGCGCGTCGGAACCGCAGAGAAGTTGCGCTTGCACCGCGCGCAAAGAGGCCGAGGCTTCGACTAGAAAGATGCTAGAGATCGTTGAGGCGAGCGACTGGAAGTTTGTGAGTGTCTACTGATCCCATCAGCACTACCACTGCCCCCTCCTCTTACGGATAGGAAATATTCAACCCGTAGAATGTCATCCATAAGTGTCCCCCGGCCCGGCCCTAGCTCGATTAGTTGGAGGTTGCTCTTACGCCCCTGTGATAACCACTCAGACACCACCCAGATTCCGACCATCTCGCCAAACAGCTGCGATATCTCGGGGGAGGTGATGAAGTCCCCGGAACGCCCGAAGGGGTCAACAGCTGAGGTGTAGTATCCGCCATGCTCGGAAGTCAGGCATTGGCGCATATACGCTGCTAGAGGGATTGGGCCGGTGGTTTTAATCGCTTCCGTTAGATGCTTTGCGAGCAGAGTGGAGTAGGCGCGTGGTAGAGAAGGTGAAGTAGGCGAAGGAGGGGCGGCGGAGGAGAAACGACATGATTCCAGGCGCGTTGTTAGTCGCGTGAGAAGTCGCCAGTGTCTGGAGATCATGGTTGGTAATTTCTTGCGAAAAGTCATTCCTACAGGTTCAGCAGGAGAGTGTGCCGGGTAACTAATACCTTTCATACACCCTAAACCACAATATACTGCAACAAATCCACGATGAACGCGTACGCAAGAACTCTTTGGGGCTGAAAGTCTGTCAAATTGTTACGTTATAGAATTTGTGAATAAAGTCTGCATTTTAGCTCTATTCACATCACCGTCTCAAAAGCCAAACTTTATCCACGGAATCAAGGGTCGGCATGGGTCGTGGACGATGGCCTAACTACAAGGTTGTGGATAGCCCTGAATTCAGTCCTAGGCTGCGACTCAGGAGAAGGCGAGATCAACATCAGACTCACCAGAAACCGACCGATTGCGAAAGCCTCCCAGTTAAATCACGACAAGGGTTCACTGACCGTGTCGCAACCGTTGGTTTGTATAGGATTCGCACCGGACGGCTTTCGCAAATGGGAGGCCTGTCACTGTATAATCGCATCCAAACTCTAGTTAATGACAACATCACTAGATTCAGCTGCACCGCTCAACATGAAATACTTTATTTATCCTTAGTCACTGAGCACAAGAAATCCCCATAATAATTCATGCGGCTAAACTTGCAAATCTTAATCCAACATTTCAACACTAGTATCTCTGATTCCCTGTAGACGACATCCAGAAATTTTGGATAAATCTTCTTGGTTTGTACCATATACCTCCGTGTATTATAAAGATTCACTCCACCTAGATACACAATTTCACTGGCCAGGCTTAGGGTTATACGCAATCTGCACTTGCATGATGGCAGTAACACTAGATATAAGACCGAATAACACTGTTAAGACAAACACGATTACGGCTATCCACATTGTGCACCATGTCTGTTTGTTTCGTCTATCATACCAGATTTGTGAGAACGAGGTCGGTTTTGCTGAATCATCAAGCGCATCAATTAAGATTGCTAACCGTTCACCATAGAACCGAAAATCGGATAGTGTGAACGGTTGTTGAATGCGCTTGGATGGGGTTCCGATGGGAATGCGCCCAAATTCTGGGTCGAGCTGTTTCCCGTCCTGCAGCTTTCTGAGGTATTTAGTGCAGCGTTCGCTGTGACGCGGAAACAAAAGGTTGAGTGTTTGTCGAGTTTCATGCAGGAAGTCCATGTTGAAAACATCTCTTCGTATCATTAGTCAGCCAGATTAAACTTATGCATACGTTAGAAATATTCGAGGACATACGAACAGAGGGTGGTTTGATTAGAAGGTGATAGATGGACAGCTAAAAAGAATCCACACCGGAATATATGCAATCGCCGGGTGTCTTGGTGAAAAACAAGATGATCTGCCAAATTGTCGGTGAAGACAAGATTCACGTTTGCCAAACGTTCCAAACTGAGTGCATTGAATTTATCGTCAAAGCCCTTACGGTCGGTGGAGGGTCTAGTAGGGCTGTTAAATAGTGAGCTTTGAATAAACGAATCCACAGAAACACTATCGCCCCACTCAATATCCCTGGCGCCAGCCACAATCCCCCCTTCCCTTCGATCGCGGATGTTGATCATCAGCCACAAGCGCAGACATAGTGTAATTCCCAGCGTCTGGGATTCGGGTGGGGATGTAGCAAATTTGTATGTTGGCCATCTTGTGGCTACGGTATTTCGGAGAACGTCAAATGGTTGCTGCCGTTTTTCTGAGATTGCCTTAATTGCATCGACGGTTTGGCGGTGCGATGAAAATGGTACGGTACGGGCTGAATGTCTACACTCATTTTCGTAATACTTGAGGTATGCGATATATCGGGGCTCGTTGTAAGCATACTGCTCATCTGGAATATTTTCGCCCCAGAGAGTAGTTATGATAGTTTTCCTGACGGCGGGTAGATGCGTAAGGTCTTCTGTGAGTGCAATATCCAAGAGATCCGGATCAACGACTGAAGCCATTTTGGATAGCTAGCGGGATATGGCGGCCTTGAAATACTGAGAGGTCGCGATCGATTTCCTAGTTATCCAGTACAATAGTAGTCCCCAACGTATCTATCGTTCGTGCTTTGGAGAAGTTACAGCGCTATTGGTGTTGAAACTGGCGTTGAACTGGGATGCCAAGTCGGTCTGAGGGACAGAGGTACAGCCGCCCATTATGTACTCTACTCGGGTGGGGAAAAGTTCTGAGACGCTTGAGTCACATATGTTGTTCTAGTCCAGTCACGGAGGATGTCCCTCCGCGGAGATCACGGAGTCCCACCCTCCGTGACTGAACTGGTTCATCCGCGGAGGATACCCCTGTACCCCACCTTTCCTCAGCGCTCTTGTTGCTATCATCAACTGAAGTGGAGTGTGTCTGCTCCCTTGCCCCTCCTCGTGTATCTGCTCGAAGTCGCATTTGATCGTGACTGGGCCTAGGTGTTGCATCATCGCAGATATATTTGGCCGGGCTTAAGATCCTCACTTGTGCTGGGCTGATACATAGTTGCGCTGGGCTGAAGGTACCCAGTTGTGCTGGGCTGAAGGTACGTAGTTGCACTGGGCTGAATGCAATTTGTTGCGCCGATTAAATTCAGCTGGATATGGCCAGCTGAGTGCGCATATATGCGTGCAGAGCATTCACCGAGTGTGTACACTCCGTGATTGGACTGGTCCATTCACGGAGGTGGGGTACAGGGGTACACTCAGCGAATGAACCAGTCCAGTTACGGAGGGTGAGACTCCTTGAATGGACCGGTCACTCCGCGGATGGACAGCCTCCGTGAATGGACTAGAACAGGGGGGCAGGTTCATTGTCGGAGCAGGTTCTTTGTTGGGGCAGGTTCTTTGTTGGGGCAGGTTCTTTGTTGGGGCAGGTTCTTTGTTGGGGCAGGTTCTTTGTTGGGGCAGGTTCTTTGTTGGGGCAGGTTCTTTGTTGGGGCAGGTTCTTTGTTGGGGCAGGTTCTTTGCCGGGGCAGGTTCTTTGTTGGGGCAGGTTCTTTGCCGGGGCAGGTTCTTTGTCAGGGCAGCTGAGGAGGGGCAAAGAGGAATAGGGCCAAGTCTTTTGTCTATTAATAGATACATAAAATTTTGTGTTTACCTAGCATAAGTTTTCAATACACATCCTTTTTTATTATGTCCACTGCCTGCAAATCTTGAACATGTTTGTGTTATTTATTGAGTTGCACATTGCAGACTTATTCCGGGATTTCAATGCACATATTCGTATCATCCAAGTGTATTTCAAAATCGTCCAGTATGTGCAATTGTTTCTTGTATGTTGATATTTGGTGTGTATAGTTTATGATCCTTCAAGAAATGTATTTGTGTGGAAATATTGGGGTGCATAGGTGTTACGGGGGTGTATAACCCTAAGTAACTATACTTGAACCCTTCAAGCAAGTACTAGGTTCACGGCCGTAGATTCTATCTTTTAAATGTTTTTTCGTAGTTGCCGTTCCTTTTTCTAGACGTATCTCTCGATGGCAAGTTTTAATCTGATGGGCCCCTTTTCTATCTCCGGGCCAGGCACAACGAAGACACTCTCCGGCTGCTTTCCGTCGATCTATTTCAGTTCGATCGATGCCCTCGGTCGTAGGCTTTGAACTGGTTCTTGTTCTCACTACTTTAGAGTGCCTTGTCACTTGTTTAGAAACAGGGCTCTCCTTTTTCTGCTTTCCGGAGTTCTTATCGATCTTCCTTTTCGCTGCTCTCGATGATCGTAGGAATTCCTCACAGTCTTTAAGAATCCGATCCTGCTTATCCGATTCGGAATTCCTTGATTCGTATTTATTGATAATATGAAGTCTTGGAGGATTTATGATTTGGGCGCCTGTAGGTGTATTCTCAGGAGCTTGGAATACTTCAACCTGAGATTGGAGGTTATCGATATGATTTAATAATCCTTGTTCAAGTCCGATAATATTTGAAAGCCACCACACACACTGTGCCACGAAGATGTACTTGTTATACCTGGCGTAAGATATAATCTTCTCGAGTGCGTAAACAATAATGTTGTTGTCGTTCTCAAAGGTGACAGTCATTCGTATTTGATGTTGATGCTAGGAGGTAGAGTATCCAGATTAATGGTGCGGGGCTGCCGCTACAGAATGCTAATAGATTCTTATAGATATAGGTATCATAAAAACGCAATAATAAATAAGGATATTCTTCCGCTGGTAGATATTGATGTTCTTTCGCTGCTTGAGCTTATCCCATTCATTGCTGGAACAATATGGTCTCTTTATAGTCTCTCGAAAAACCCCCCTTTTTCAGACTATGATTTTATCCCTCATGATAGCCACGTATCTATTTGCCTTACATTCATAGAATGCGCCTGGTAGAGGTGGCCACAATCATTATCGTGTTCATACATGATATCATTTCTGCAGATTAAAATCAGACCATAACTTCAACTTAGACATCTCGCAACGTATGATTTCGGTAGCTGGAACATTCGATCAATAACCCGATATTGATCATGCCTTATCGCAATTAATAACTCCTCCCAGTTATTAATTTTGGCATCATAGATTTAGTCGGTAACCTACCGATACTATGCCAGCGTAGACTTTAGACGTTTTGCCACCCATGCTGCTCAAATCAATATAGCAGTGTTTGCTCCAGGCTTTCGCCAACGTCATAAATCCCTCAGTTACGTCATGCTTAGGCCACAGCACCGGGACGTGCCCCGCTTCCTAAGCATAGCAGTGTAGGTGCGCTGGATTCCGCTTACTTGCATATTGACTATCAACTGCCGTGCGTATATACCCACGCATGTTTCGCATAGAATCCAGAAGTAAAAGAAGATAGAACTACTAGCGCCGCTGATGAGCATGATCACCCCGCTTGGTAGTGCAAGTACTCTTGCCAGCCGAGGCTGTCTGCAGTCTTCTCGAAACTCGGTGTGAATTCCCGCGAAGGAATACACCACGTAGTCCTGACTTGTACCTTCTTGCTTGGTTAGAGTATCCGCCTGATACCAAGTACCACTAATCTCTATTAAGGGAAACAACCCCTAACAATAGGTTGTAGGTCATATGTGCAGGTTTGTATCCCAGCAGCCATTGTATACTTGTGGGGTATATATACTCTGAGTACACCTCCAACATATCTCAACATGTCACATATAATTACTACAGTATGTTCTGAAAGCAAGTTGGTATTCTGAAATACTTTGCATCAGCTTGTTTATTTTGTAATATTGAAAATAAACCCCCCAATCTGCCCAAGGGTTACTGTGGTGCATATTATTATATGTATAGAAGTATTATTGTGGGTGGACTATATTGTATCACAGACACTTGGTGGCCACAGTTCAGCAGATGTATTGCACTGAGCAATTCCTTACTGCCAAGAAAAGTGCTGTCAAGAAAAGCGCTAGTTAATTATGTAACCCCAAATTGCTTGTAGAAGCTCCATTATTGGTAGTTGCCATGTATTCCATACAATGTCGTTCTGCTACTCTACTGTATTCAAAGTGTATTGTGCACACTGTTGCTGGATACCATCTGGAATATATGTCATTATATACATGCTTCGATTGACTGATTCCAGATAACTTACAGCTGAAGCATTTTGAATCTGGATTTGTGACATTGCATGTTGATATTGTGTATCAGTAGTTGGATTTGGGATTCTCCAAAAGTGTGGGAGGTGATGTTGGTAATGATACTTGATAAAGTTGTCTTTTGGATGATGTAAACAAAGAAGACATATTACATTCAGTTTGAGAATATCTCATCAGCAAAATGTAAAATGGTTCGGAAGTCATAACTCAATGACTCAGCTGTTCTGAACAGCCACACTGATCCTTCCAGAAGCTCCCAGAAGCTCCCGAACAGGCTGAATGCAAAACGATGTGCCTCTCAGGTGCTCTGAGAGTACTTTCAGGTGCTCCTCAACACTCCTGACGTAGCAGAACGGAATACAAGAATATTCTAAAGAGTATGAAGTCGTCTTCAGAATGCTATAAAATCATGCCTTTAAGGTGGTAAAATTTCGGAGCTGCTGGGACTACAACACTCGTCTCGAAGACGATTCCGGTGCACCTGGCGTCAGACTCTGCGGGAGTGATAATATATAATGTCTATATCGAATAGTACAATTCGATAAACTATCTCACAGCTACACACCTGAATCATGCATTCTAATCTAATTAATATATAGTCCAGTAGGTATCTAAATCAACATGATTATTTACAAGCCATACGCTATTGATGCCGCCCAATGCAGAATTCTCCTGCACCAAATGTGCCGGTCCAACTATTGCTCCAACGGGTACAATATGCATCTTATTCGTTTGTTTGACAACCCGGATGAACCTGTCAACACAATCAGCCCAACCATGAAGATCTTTGAACTTAGTTGGAATCACCACCGCGTATTCTTGAGCTTGAGGACGTAATACCCATTGTTGAGTCGTCTGGCACCTCTTAGAAAAGGTCCATAATGCTTTCGCGGCTGGCAGGCGCTCCTGAAATTGGAGAATCTGATTCGGTGGAGTCCAGCTGAAGTATAATACAGGAAAAGAAGGAACTCGTCCTTGGAAGGTGTTATCGAGGTCATTCTCTTCACTTTGCGTATACTGGACCCAGATGTTATGAGATTCAGGCATGATCCCTTGGTTGGCATTGGTATATTCTACCTTG
>Ga0307514_10001404_pt1 | contig 29857 bp, 30 predicted proteins | sample 16_EM_MG_FD_203088 | JGI IMG/M metagenome (GOLD analysis project Ga0307514, IMG submission 203088) | Populus trichocarpa ectomycorrhiza microbial communities from riparian zone in the Pacific Northwest, United States - 16_EM | ecosystem: Host-associated > Plants > Roots > Unclassified | place... | reverse complement strand
GATATCGCGCGGCCGTCTTCCAGGGCCTTGGCCTGCAGCGCCGGCGTGGCGCGCTGGCCCCAGGGCATCAGCTTGCCAAGCACGATGGCGGCGCGGGCCGAGCTCGTCAGCGCCGCCGCCGCGAGGGCGGCCAGCCAGGTTCTTCTGCGCACCTTGCCGGCTCCGTTCAGGCCGCGACCTTTTCGGAGCGGATCTGGTACTTGAACGTGGCCGGGTCCAGGCTGTCGAGCCGGCCTTCGGTGGTTTCGCCCTGCGGGTACATCAGGAAGCCGGCGGGCGGCAGCTGGCTGCCGGCCAGCGGCACGTCGTGGCCGTGGTTGTAGGCGATCCAGTTCATCTCCCAGGCGCCGAACAACATGGCGCGCGCGGCGCGCACCTTGGGGTCCGTCAGTGCCAGGCCGCCTGCCTGTTCTTCCAGCATGACCTTGCGCACGTCCGCTGGGTCGACCGGGATCCAGCCGTGGCCTTCGGCGTAGAAGTCGGCGCGGCAGTGCTGGGCTTTGGTCACGTCGCCGCTCTTGCCCAGGCTTTTGTAGCCATGCACCGAGTCGTCCACGCGCACGCCGTAGGCGTCGCGCGCCGGAATGCCGGTGGCACGCGCCAGCGCGACCCACAGGCCGTTGAGGTCCGCGCACTTGCCCGAGAGGTTGCCGGACTCCAGCATGAAGGCCACGTTGCCGGTGCCGCAGCCGCGCACGCTGCCTTCGCGCCGGGTGTGCTCGATGACCCAGTCGTAGATGGCCTGGGCCTTGGCAATGGTGTCGGCCGGGTTGCCGGCGTCCTTCTGGATCTGCTCGGCGGTCTGCTTGACCTTGCCGTCCAGCGGTGCGAGCGAGGTGGGCTGCAGGTAGGGTCGCAGTTCGGCGGCGCTCAGTGGCTTCATGCCGGGCTTGGCGCCGAGGTCCACTGCGCGGTCACGGGTGGCGATGCGCTGGGTCAGGATCACACGCTGCGGCGCGGCCGTGTCGGTAAATGCCACGCGCAGCAGGCGGGTGTCCTGTCCAGGCGTGGCCACCACTTCGGCCAGCTTGGCGCCAGGGGCCTCGAAGCGGGTGGCCAGCGTGCGCTGGTAGCCCGGCAGCTCGTCCATCGCCAACGGCAGCCAGACGCGACCGTTGGCCGTGCGCTCGGTCAGCTCGATGGTGGTCGTCACGTCGTGCACCTGCCAGCCTTGGGCCTGCAACTCGGCGATGCTGGGCGCGGTGGCTGCGGTGGTGGGCAGGGCCCAGGCGCCAGGGCTGGTTATCACGGGCAGGGCGGCGGCGACACAGGCGGCGTCACGCAGGAACAGGCGGCGTTGCATGGCGTCTTTCGCAGGAAGGGAAGTGGCGCTCAGAAAGGGGCGTCGTCGCCGGCCGGGGCTGCAGGCGCTTCTTCCACCGGCTTCTTGCGCAGGCGGATCGGCTTGCGCGCGACGGGCGCGGCGTCGGCGGTGGGGGCGGGGGTCGGTGCGGCGGCGGGTTCGTCGTCGTTGATCACGCGGGTGAACGGCGACAGCAGCTGCACCAGCTGGCCGTAGATCTTCGGCGAGCCGGCGACGATTTCGCGCTGGTTCATGAAGTCGGACTCGCCGGTGAAGTTGCCCACCAGGCCACCGGCTTCGGTGATGATCAGCGAGCCTGCGGCAATGTCCCAGGGGCTCAGGCCGGTTTCGAAGAAGCCGTCCAGGTAGCCGGCGGCCACGTAGCAGAGGTCCAGCGCGGCGGCACCCGGGCGGCGCAGGCCGGCGCACTCGGGCATCACCGTCTCGAACATCTTCATGTAGCGCTGGAAGTTGTCGCCTTTCCGGAAGGGAAAGCCGGTGCCGATCAGCGAGTCCGACAGGCGGGTGCGCTTGGAGACGCGCAGGCGCTTGTCGTTCAGGTAGGCGCCTCGGCCACGCGAGGCCATGAAGAGGTCGTTGCGCGTCGGGTCATAGACGACGGCCTGCTCGACCTTGCCGCGGAAGGACAGCGCGATGGACACGCAGTAGACCGGGAAGCCGTGGATGAAGTTGGTGGTGCCGTCCAGCGGGTCGATGATCCAGACGAAATCGCTGTGCTTGGAGCCGTGCTCGCGGCCCGATTCTTCGGCCAGGATGCCGTGGCCGGGATAGGCGGTGAGCAGGGTTTCGATGATCGCCGCTTCGGCGTTCTGGTCGACCTCGGTGACGAAGTCGTTGGGGCTCTTGGTGTTGACCTTGAGGATGTCCAGGTCCAGCGACGCCCGGTTGATGATCGCCCCCGCGGTGCGGGCCGCCTTGATGGCGATGTTCAACATGGGGTGCAGGGACTGGGACATGGTTCAACCTTGGAAGATTGGAAGAGGGCTTGGAACAGGCGGCACGGACCGTGGCAACACCTGCCGCAGCGGCGGAGGTGGGACGGGGGCGTGCCGGCGCAGAAGAACTGCAGCGGGGCGATCTGGCGGCGGACAAAGAGCGTCGCTCGGGCGCGGTTGCGAAGGCTGCTGCTGCTTTTTTCAAGCGGCGCGGCGCGCGACAATGGCCGGTGCGAAACCGCGAATTCTAGCGCCCTGCGCCGTGCCTGCAATGCCTGACCCCTCGAAGCCCTCTGTTGACCAAGCGGGCGAAAGTCGCGATCCGACGCGTTTTGTCCTGATGCACACCAGCCATCCTGGCAACGTGGGCGCGGCCGCGCGGGCCATGAAGGTGATGGGGTTCCACGACCTGGTGCTGGTGGCGCCGCGCTTCGAGGACGTGCTGGCGCGCGAGGAAACCATCGCGATGGCGAGCGGCGCGACCGACATCCTGGCCGGCGCCCGCATCGTGCCGGACCTGACCACCGCGCTGGACGGCGTGACATACGCCTGCGCCACGGCCATGACCCCCCGCGACTTCGGCCCGCCGACCTTCTCGCCGCGCGAGCGCTTCGCCTCGCTGGCCGGCGAAGGCCATCGCGTGGCCTTTGTGTTTGGCGGCGAGCGCTTCGGCATGGCCAATGAGGATGTGTACCGCTGCCATGCCTGCCTGTCGATTCCCACGGACCCCGCCTACGGCTCGCTGAACCTGGCCCAGGCGCTGCAGGTGCTGGCCTACGACTGGCGCCAGGCGCTGGGCGGCTTTGGCGTGGCACCGCGCACCGCGCCTGTGGACTGGGCCGATGGCGTGGCCGTGCAGGGCCTGCTGGCCCACTGGCAGGACGCGCTGGTGCAGATCGGGTTCCTGGACCCGCAGGTGCCGCGCAAGCTGCTGCCGCGGCTGAACCAGTTGGCCAACCGTGCCTTGCTGAGCCAGGAGGAGGTGCACATCCTGCGCGGCGTGGCGCGGGCGGTGCAAAAGGTGGCCGTGAAGGCAGCCTCGAAGAGGGTCGCCGAGGACTGAACGGGCGGCTGGCGAAAATCCCGTGTCCAGCCGGGTTCAATCGCCCCGGCTACACTGAATTTGCAATCACGTTTTCTGTTCTTGCCCGCGGCGCCTGCTCGCCGCGTGTCCCGCCTCCCCAGCATTCCCCTGGAGCCGCCATGTTCGCCCGACTCCGCGAAGACATTGCCTGCATTCTTGAGCGCGACCCTGCCGCGCGCAGCGCCTGGGAGGTGCTCACCTGTTACCCCGGCCTGCACGCGCTGATCTGGCACCGCGCCGCGCATGGCTGCTGGCAGGCCGGCTTCAAGTGGGCCGGGCGCTTCCTGTCGCAGCTGGGTCGCATGGCCACCGGCATCGAGATCCATCCGGGCGCCACCATTGGCCGGCGGGTCTTCATCGACCACGGCATGGGCGTGGTGATTGGCGAGATGGCCGAGATCGGCGACGACTGCACCATCTACCAGGGCGTCACGCTCGGCGGCACCTCGCTGGTCAAAGGCGCCAAGCGCCACCCGACGCTGGAGGCTGGCGTCATCGTTGGTGCCCATGCCTCGGTGCTGGGCGGCTTCACGGTGGGTGCCGGTGCGCGCATCGGCTCCGGCGCGGTGCTGACCAAGCCGGTGCCGGCTGGCGCGACGGCCGTCGGCAACCCGGCCCGCATCATCCAGCGCGAGGTGGACGCTGCCCGCGAAACGGCTGCGGCGCGCATGGGCTTCTCGGCCTATGGCGTGACGAATGGCGATGACCCGGTGGCCCAGGCCATGAAGGGCCTGATCGACAACGCCTCGACCCAGGAGCACCAGATCGCGCTGCTGTGGCAGGCGATCGAGAAGCTGTCGCAGCGTTCGCGCGAGTTGCCTGGCGACGACTGCGTGCCGCAGGACGCGCAGACCACCGAGCGCTTTGACGCCGAGCGGCTGAACCGCCTGGTGAAGTGACGCCGGTCAGCGCGCCGAGCTGTCGGCCCTGATCAGCGCGCTGCGCCTTCGGCGCGTGGGTCGGTGATCTCGATCTCGCCGGCCTCGCTCCAGTTGCCCAGCTCGGGCTTGCCTGCCACGTCCTTCAGCGCCGCCACGCGCCAGTGATGCGTGCCGGGCTGGGCCACGATCACGCGCAGGCTGGTCGCGTCGGCGTCGCCCTGATGCTCCATCTGCGTGAAGCCGGCGTCGCGCGCCACTTCCACGCGGTAGTGGTCGACGTCCGCCACCGGTTGCCAGCGAAGCTTGACCACGCCTGGCGGCTGCGGCACGGTGAAGGGCACCAGGCCCGGCGCGGTGGTCAGCACCTTCAGCTCGAAGCGCAGCTTGGCATCAAAGCCTTCGATGCCCAGCGAATCGACTTGGCGGGCGCGCAAGTGCCAGATGCCGCTCTCCAGCCCGTCCAGCGGCAGCGTGCTGCCCGGGGCGAGGTAAAGGTCGCGCACGATGTGGTCGTAGGCCGGATCGGCTGCCAGCTGCACTCGCAGCGCCTGGGTGCCGGCCGGCACTTGCAGCACCAGCAGCGGCTTGGTCACGCGGGTGGGCAGCGCGGTGAAATCCGGTGCCGGCAGCAGCGGCACCACGGCTGGCGGCCTGGCCGGGCGCAGCGCGGCACCGAAGCCGCTGTCCACCGCAGCGCCTTCACCGCGCTGGCCGGATTCATTGGCTGCGTCGGCCTGCACCTTGCCCTCCAGGACCTCGGTGCGGGCGGCGAGCGCCGGGTCGTAGTGCACCCGGTATTCGGTGCCGCGTACGCCGATGACGGCGGTGGGCGTTTCGACTTCCAGCGGCTTGGCGCGCAGTACCTTGCTGGCCAGCATTTCCACCGTGCCCTTCACCAGCCGCATGCTGGTGGCGAACAGGCCTTCTCCCTCGGGCGTGGCCTTGGTGCCGGCCTTGACCATGTAGCGCCGGTGTTCGGCCAGCTGGGCCTGGCTGGCGGGCGCCAGCTTCATGCGCGAGCCGTCGCCCAGCTGGACCACGGCCGAACTGCCCTCGGCGGTGCTGAGCACGGCGCCTGCCGGCAGGGCGTCACCGGCCTTCACCGGCTGACCGGCCGCGCGCACGTCGCCGTCTGCGCTCACGATGCGGGCGGGCGGATCGGTGCGGCGCAGCAGGCGCAGCGGCACGGCCAGCCGCTGGTTCGGGTAGATGCGGTTCGGGTCCGGCAGCTGGTTCAGCTTCGCGACCTCGGTCCAGGCCTCGCGCGAGATCAGCACGGTGCGCGTCAGGCCGATCAAGGTGTCGCTGGGCGCCACGGTGTAGACGGTGCTGGGCTCGTCGGCGGCCTGCGCTGCACCTGCTGCTGCGATCAGGGCGAACAACCAGGTTCGGGGCGCGGCGGGCAGCAGGGCACGTGGCTTCATGCAGGTGGTGGTTCAGGATGTAGCAGGTGCCGGGCCGGGCTGTGGCCGTTGGGCGGACTTGGGCCGGAATGCCTTGCACAGCGCCGGCTCGCATTCGAGGTACGGCCCGCCGATGAGGTCGATGCAATACGGCACCGCGGCAAAGATGCCAGGCACCGGCGGCTGCGCATCGGGCAGGCCTTGCAAGGTCTCGGCGATGGACTTCGGCTGGCCGGGCAGGTTGAACACCAGCGCCTTGCCGCGGATCACGCCGACCTGGCGCGACAGGATGGCGGTTGGCACGAAGCGCAGGCTGATGGCCCGCATCTGCTCGCCAAAGCCCGGCAAGACCTTGTCAGCCACGGCCAGCGTGGCTTCGGGTGTCACGTCGCGTGGCGCAGGGCCGGTGCCGCCGGTAGTCAGCACCAGGTCGCAGCCCACGTCGTCCACCAGCTCGCGCAGGCAGGCGCTGATGCCTTCCTGCTCGTCCGGAATCAGCCGGGTTTCCCACGCGATGGGGTTGCGCAGCGCGCGGCTGAGCCAGTCCTGCAGCGCGGGCAAGCCCTTGTCCTCGTAGACGCCGGCCGAGGCGCGGTCGCTGATCGACACCAGGCCGATGCGAACCGGCTCGAACCTGGTGTCATTCATCGTCGGCGTCTTCATCGCGCGCGGCTTCTTCCACCTGGGCTGCCGCCAGGCCGTTCTTGATCAGCTGGAACAGCTCGCGGTAGGGGCGGCCGTGGCGCTGGTCCGGCGTGGTGTTCAGCAAGTCCTTGCGGGCCGAGCGCAGCAGGTTGCGCAGCTGCTGGGCGTCGGTTTCCGGGTGGGCGTTCATCCAGCGGGTCACGGCGTCGTCGCCGGCCAGCAGTTCCTCGCGCCAGCGCTCGGCATGGTGCAGCGCCAGCGTCTCCTTGGCGCTGCCCAGCTTGGAGGCGGCGATCGCTTCGCGGATCGGCTCGGGGTCGACTTGGCGCATCAGCTTGCCGACGTACTGCAGCTGGCGGCGGCGGCCTTCGAACGAGCGCGTCTTGCGGTAGGTGTCCAGCGCGTCAGTCAGGGACTCGGGCAGCTCCAGCGCCTCCAGGCGTGTGCCCGACAGTTCGCTGAGTTGCAGGCCCAGCTGTTGCAGCACATGGCTCTGCCGCTTCATCTCCGATTTGCTGGGCCGATCATCTTCCTCCCCGTCCTGCGCTTCGTTCGGCAGTTCGGAGTCGAGGTCGGGATCGGGGTTCGGAGCCAGGGAAGGGGGCGAGGGAGGCGCGCGACGCATGAAGGAGAGGGCCTGGGAAAAGGCCGTTGTCGAGGCGGGGCGCCTCGGGGCTGCAGATCGCTATGATTGTCCCGCAATTCAGCCCACGCGCCCCTCTTGCCGCCAGCCGCGGCTGCAATGGGGCGCCGTGGCATTTCCCCATAACAAGCACGAGCCGCCTCCGATGACCTCCTCTTCGTCGCCCACCACGTCCCAGGGCTTTGCCTATTCCCGCGAGCAGTTCCAGCAGATCGTCGACGATGTGCTGGGCATGGCCAAGGCGCTGGGCGCCAGCGACGCAGGCGCCGAGGTGTCCGAAGGCAGCGGCCTGAGCGTCTCGGTGCGCATGGGCGAGGTCGAGAACGTCGAGCGCAACCGCGACAAGTCGGTCGGCGTGTCGGTCTACCTGGGCCAGCGCCGCGGCAATGCCAGCACCTCCGACTTCTCGCACACCGCGCTGCAGCAGACGGTGCAGGCTGCCTACGATATTGCCCGCTTCACCGCCGAAGATCCTGCGGCCGGCCTGCCGGATGCCGAAGACCTGGCGACGGCCGAAGAGGTGGCCCGCGAACTGGACCTGTTCCACCCCTGGGCGCTGGATGCCGACACTGCTGCCGCACTGGCGCGCCGCACGGAGGACGCGGCCCTGAAGCTGGACAAGCGCATCACCAACTCCGAAGGCGGCGCGGTCTCGGCCCAGCAGTCGCACTTCTGGGCCGGCAACAGCCGCGGCTTCCGTGGTGGGTATGCCAGCTCGCGGCATTCGCTGTCGGTCTCGCCGATTGCCGGCAAGGGCGCCCACATGCAGCGCGACTACTGGTACAGCTCGATGCGCAACGCGCTGGACCTGGCCGCGCCGGAGGCCGTGGGCCGCTACGCCGCGGAGCGTGCGCTGTCGCGCCTGAAGTCGCGCAAGATCGCCACCTGCGAGGTGCCGGTGCTGTTCGAGTCCACCGTGGCCGCCGGGCTGCTCGGCGCATTTGTGCAGGGCACCAGCGGCGGCGCGCTGTACCGCAAGGCCAGCTTCCTGCAGGACAGCCTGGGCAAGGCCGTCTGGGCCGACCACATCGACGTGCTGGAAGACCCGTTCGAGCGCGGTGCCAAGGGCAGTGCGCCGTTCGATGATGAGGGTGTGCGCACCAGGGCGCGCCAGGTGGTGCAGGGCGGCGTGGTGCAGGGCTATTTCCTGTCCAGCTATTCGGCTCGCAAGCTGGACATGAAGACCACGGGCCATGCCGGCGGCTCGCAGAACCTGCGCCTCACCAGCCGGCTGACCCAGCCCGGCGACCACCTCGAAGAGATGCTGCGCAAGCTGCACCGCGGCCTGTTCGTCACCGAGCTGATGGGCCAGGGCGTGAACTACGTGACCGGCGACTACTCGCGCGGCGCGGCCGGGTATTGGGTCGAGAACGGCCAGATCGCCTTCCCTGTCCACGAGATCACCATTGCCGGCCAACTGCAGCACATGCTGCGCAGCATCGTCGCGGTCGGCACCGACACCTACAACCTCGGCGCGAAAACGATAGGTTCCGTCCTGCTCGACAAGATGAAGATCGCCGGCAGCTGAGAGATGGTGCACCCGGCTTCGCGAGTGCGCAAAGCCGGGGTGTTGCCGTCCGTCACACAGGGGCTTCCACCGGGGAAGCCTGCAGGGGACGACTCCTAGAATTCCTGGCACTCAAGCAGCAATTCTCAGGAGACAACTCGATGATCGAACGACGTTCGTTTGTGCGTGGTGCGGGCCTGGCTGGCGTGCTGGCGGCCGGCAGCGCGCCGGCCATCGTGCACGCGCAGGCCACCCTGCGCTGGCGCGTGGCTTCCAGCTTCCCGAAGTCGCTGGACACGATTTTTGGCGCCGGCGAAGTGTTCGCCAAGAAGGTCGGCGAGATGACCGGCGGCAAGTTCCAGATCACCGTGCACGCTGCGGGTGAACTGATGCCACCGCTGGGTGTCGTGGACGGCGTGCAGAACGGCACCGTCGAGGCCTGCCACACGGTGCCTTATTACTTCTTCGGCAAGGACCCGACCTTTGCCATCGGCGCGGCCATTCCGTTTGGCCTCAACAGCCGGCAGATGAGCGCGTGGATGTTCGAGGGCAACGGCCTGAAGCTGATGCGCGAGTTCTACGACGGCTACAACATCGTCAACTTCCCCTGCGGCAACACCGGCGCGCAGATGGGCGGCTGGTTCCGCAAGGAGATCAAGTCGCTGGACGACATGAAGGGCCTGAAGTTCCGCATTGGCGGCTTTGCCGGCAAGATCGTCGAACGCCTGGGCGCGGTGCCGCAGAACCTGCCGGGCAGCGAGATCTACCAGGCACTGGAAAAAGGCACGATCGACGCGGCCGAATGGGTCGGCCCGTACGACGACCAGAAGCTGGGCTTCTACAAGGTCGCCCCTTACTACCTCTACCCCGGCTGGTGGGAAGGCGGCCCGCAGGTCGACCTGTTCATCAACAAGAAGGCCTACGAGAGCCTGTCGGCCGAGTACAAGGCCATCGTCGAAGCGGCCAGTGCCTATGCGCATGTGGACATGCAGGCCAAGTACGACGCTCGCAACCCGCCGGCACTCAAGCAGCTGGTGGCGTCGAACACCAAGCTGATCGCCTTCCCCAAGGCCATCATGGACGCTGCCTTCAAGACCTCGATGGAGGTCTATGCCGAGTTGAACAGCAGCAACCCGGCCTGGAAGAAGATCTACAGCGACTACGACGCCTTCCGTCGCGACCAGAACCTGTGGTTCCGCTTCACCGAAGCCCGTTTCGACAGCTTCATGCAGGCGCAGAAGCTCTGAGCGACAGCGTCTCGGCAATGAGCAAAGGGCGACCTTCGGGCCGCCCTTTTTTCGTCGGTGTTGCCCCGCTCAGGGCTTGGCTGCCGGCGTCTTGAAAACGTCCATCGGGTCGGGTTCGGACGCCGCCTCCGACGCGCCTTCGGGCACCGGGAAATCGGGCATCGAGGCCGCTTCATCGGCCGGCGCGGCGCCCATGTTCTGCAGCGTCTCGGTGGCCTTGTTCAGGTCCAGCACCTGCGGCTTGTCCAGGAAGATCGTGACCGACTGCGGCACGAAGATCACGATGGCCACCAGGATCAGCTGCATCAGCACCCAGGGCACGGCACCGAGGTAGATGTCCTTGGACTCGACCTTGCGCGGGATGGCGCCGTTCTTGAACAGCGAGTCGGCAATGCCGCGCAGGTAGAACAGCGCAAAGCCGAAGGGCGGGTGCATGAAGCTGGTCTGCATGTTCACGCACAGCATCACGCCGAACCAGACCAGGTCGATGCCCATCTTCTCGGCCACCGGCCCGAGCAGCGGCAGGATGATGAAGGCGATCTCGAAGAAGTCGAGGAAAAACGCCAGGAAGAAGATGAAGATGTTGACGACGATCAGGAAGCCGATCTGGCCGCCCGGCAGGCCCGAGAGCATGTGCTCGATCCAGCGCCCGCCGTCCACGCCCTGGAAGACCAGCGAGAAGACGCGTGAGCCGATCAGGATGTAGACCACCATCGCGGTGATGCGTGCGGTGCTGTACATCGCGTCGCGCACCAGCGGCCAGGTCAGCCGCCCGTACATGCCGGCCAGGATGAAGGCGCCGACCGCGCCCATCGCGCCGGCCTCGGTGGGTGTGGCGACGGCCGTGTCCAGCCCCGGCAGGCCGCCCATGCTGCCCAGCACGGCGAAGATCAGGATGGCCGACGGGATGATGCCGCGCAGGCACTTGGCCCACAGCGCCCAGCCCAGCAGCGTGCGGCTTGCCTTGGGCACGCCGGGCACGTGCTCGGGCTTCACGCGGCTCAGCACGAAGGTGTAGAGCGCGAAGATCAGCACCTGCAGGATGGACGGGCCCCAGGCGCCCTTGTACATGTCGCCCACCGAGCGGCCGAGCTGGTCGGCCAGCACCACCAGCACGAGAGACGGCGGCACGATCTGCGTGATGGTGCCCGAGGCCGCCAGCACGCCGGTGGCGTAGCGCATGTTGTAGCCGTAGCGCATCATCACTGGCAGCGAGATCATCGCCATCGCAATCACCTGGCCGGCCACGGTGCCGGTGATGGCGCCGAGGATGAAGCCGACGATGATCACCGAATAGCCCAGGCCGCCGCGGATCGGGCCGAAGAGCTGGCCCATCGAATCGAGCATGTCCTCGGCCAGGCCGCACTTCTCCAGCAGCGTGCCCATCATCGTGAAAAACGGGATGGCCAGCAGCAGGTCGTTGGACAGGATGCCGAAGACGTTCTGCGGCAGCGCGGCCATGAACTCGGCCGGGAACCAGCCCATGAAGACCGCGAAGATGCCGCAGCCCAGGCCCAGCGCTGCCAGCGAAAACGCGACCGGGAAGCCCAGCAGCATCACGAGGATCAGGCCGGCGAACATCACCGGCGCGAAGTTCTCCATCGCGATCATTGCAGTGGCCTGTCGTAGTGGATGTCCATCTGGTAGATGTTCATCAGCCAGCCCACGCGCTTGATGATTTCACCCAGGCCTTGCAGCAGCATCAGGCCAAAGCCCAGCGGCAGCATCAGCATGGCCGGCCAGCGCACCAGGCCGCCGGCATTGCTGGAGACCTCGCCGGAGAGGAACCAGCGCCAGAACAGCGGCGTGGCAAACCACAGCATCGCCAGCATCACCGGCAGCAGGAAGAAGACCAGGCCGAACAGGTCCACCCAGACCTTGCCGCGGCCACTCAGCCGGGCGTAGAAGATGTCGACCCGCACATGTTCGTTGTGCTGCAGCACGTTGGCCGCGCCCAGCATCACGCAGGCGGCGAACAGGTACCACTGGATCTCCAGCCAGCCATTGGAGCTGTAGCCGAAGGCATAGCGTACGACGGCGTTGCCGGCGCTGATGAAGCACGACAGGATCACGGCCCAGCCGGCGAGGCGGGCGAAGCGGGTGTTCAGCCAGTCAATGCCGTGAGCAAAGGCGAGCAGAGCTTTCAAGCAGGCCTCCGGCGCGGAGGCAAGGCGGAGCAGGCGAACGACATGGCCGCTTTCTGTGAGCAAACGGAAAAGCGCACGGGAAAACGTGCGCCGTTCGCTTCACTGTATCGGCTGATGCCGGCCTTCCGCCCTGGGCGCAGGCGTGCTCAGGGAAAGCCACTACGAGGCCGGCACCCGTGGCGCCGGCCTCTGAATGCTCAGGCTGCGCCGCTGGATTGGAACAGCTTGGTCGAGCGTGCGCCGGAGCGGCAGAAGGCCAGCAGCGGGCGCGGCAGTTCGGCCATCAGCGCGCCAAATGCGGCGATTTCTTCGGGCGACTGGTAGACGCCGCTGACCGGCAGGTGGCGATAGCTCAGGCCGGCGGCTTGCGCAGCCGCTTCGACCTGCGCGCTGGTCGGCTGCTCGGGGCCGCCTTCGCCGTCGGGGCGGTTGTTGATGACGCTGCGAAAGCCCAGCCGGGCCAGTTCGGCCATCGCCGCGGGTTCGAGTTGCGGGGCGACGTAGACGTCGGCGGTCAGCGCGCGGATCGGCAGTTGGGTGTTCATGTCGTTGTTCTCCGAATGTTCAAGGATTCAGGGCTTTCTTGACCGCGGCCGAGACCAGGCCCATGTCGGCCTTGCCGGCCAGCTGGGTCTTCACCGCGCCCATGACCTTGCCCATGTCGCCCGGGCCCTTGGCGCCCAGCGAGGCGACCAGCGCGGCCACTTCGGCGTCGATCTGCTCGGCCGACAGGCGCTCGGGCAGGTAGCCCGACAGCACCTTCAGCTCGGCCGCTTCCTTGTCGGCCAGGTCTTGGCGGCCACCTTGCTCAAACGCGGTGATCGAGTCCTTGCGCTGCTTGATCATCTTGTCGATTAGGCCGATCACCATCGCGTCGTCCAGCGTCACGCGCTCGTCGACTTCCTTCTGCTTGCACGCGGCCAGCAGCAGGCGGATGGTGGCCAGGCGCTCGCTGTCCTTGGCGCGCATGGCCGTCTTCATGTCTTCGGTGATCTGGTCCTTGAGGCTCATGGCTCGTCCTTGTGGCGTTCTTGTTGGGTGCCTCGTGATGCGAGGCAGCCCAACATTCTCCTCCGGTTCAAACCGATTCCAGCGCCAGCAGCTCTTCCACCGTCTGCCGGCGGCGGATCAGCCGCGCCTCGCCGCCGTCGACCAGCACCTCGGCGATCAGCGGCCGGCTGTTGTAGTTGGAGGACATGGACGCGCCATAGGCGCCGGTGTCGTGCAGCACCAGCAGGTCGCCCACGCGCGCGTGCGGCAGCTCGCGCTGCAGCATCACGCCGCCTTCGCCCTGCGTGAACACATCGCCCGACTCGCACAGCGGCCCTGCGACCACGCTGGCTTGCAGCGGCCGCGCAGAGAGGTCTTCTGCCGCATCGGCCGGGATCAGGCTCATCTCGTGGTGGCTGCCGTACATGGCCGGGCGCATCAGGTCGGAGAAGCCAGCGTCCACCAGCACGAAATGGTTGCCGCCCATGCGCTTGGTGGCACGCACCTCGGCCAGCAGCACGCCGGATTCGGCCACCAGGTAGCGGCCCGGTTCCAGCTCCAGCTTGACTGGCCGGCCCAGGTGGCTGGCAATCTCGCGGCGGGCGACGTCCCAGAGGCTGAAGTAGTGCGCCGTGTCGATGCGCGGCTCGCCATCCCGGTAGGGAATGGACAGCCCGCCGCCGGCCGAGATGGCTTCGAGCTTCACGCCGGTCTGCTTGACCAGCGCAACCATGGCCGCGCAAACCTGCTGCAGGTGGGAGTAGTCCACGCCCGAGCCGATGTGCATGTGCAGGCCGACCAGGTGCAGCTTGTGCAGGCCGATGCGGGCCAGCGCAGCGGGCAGGTCGCTGTGCCAGATGCCGTGCTTGCTGTGCTCGCCGCCGGTGTTGGTCTTGTTGCTGTGGCCGTGGCCGAAGCCGGGGTTGATGCGCAGCCAGACCGCGTGGCCGGGCGAGCGCGCGCCGAGCTGGTCCAGCATGTCGATCGAGCCGGCGTTGACGGGGATCTTGTGGCGGATCACGGTGTCCAGCGTCGCCGCGTCGAACAGGTCAGCCGTGAAGACGATGCCCGACGCGCCTTGGGCATTCGGCTCGGCGCTGTAGCCCGCGGCCAGTGCGCGCTCGATCTCGCCACGCGAGACTGCGTCCACCACCACGCCTTGCGCGCGCATCAGCCGCAGCAAATGGGTGTTGGAGTTGGCCTTCTGCGCGAAGCGCACGGTGTCGAAGGCCTGCAGGTCGGCAATGCGCTCGCGGATGGTGGCAGCGTCGTAGACCCACAGTGGCGTGCCGTGTTCACGGGCCAGCGCGCGCAGCTGGGCGGCGGAGAAGGGGGAGCGGGACGGGTTCATCCGCGGCATCATGCCGTCGCCAATCCATATTGCAAAATACCGATGTGTCGGCCACTCATTCATTCTGGATATGAAGCTCACGCATCGCCAGGTCGAGGTGTTCCGCGCGGTGATGACCACCGGCCATGTCACGCGCGCGGCCGAGCTGCTGCACAGCTCGCAGCCGACGGTCAGCCGCGAGCTGGCGCGGCTGGAGCAGGTGCTGGGGCTGGCGCTGTTCGAGCGCGTCAAAGGGCGGCTGCGGCCCACGGTGCGGGCGCTGGCGCTGCTGGAAGAGGTGGAGCAGTCCTATGTGGGGCTGGAGCGCATCGCGGCCACGGCTGTCGCGCTGCGCGACTTTGCCCACGGCCGGCTGCAACTGGCCTGCCTGCCGGCGCTGGCGCATGCGCTGCTGCCCGCTGCGCTGAGGCGCTTTGCCCAGGTGCAGCCGCAGGCCAGCGTGTCCATCCAGACGCAGGAGTCGCCGCAGCTGGAGGCGGCCCTGAGCGAGCAGCGCCATGACCTGGGACTCAGCGAGCGCCGCGAGGCGCCGATGGGCTGCACGCTGGAAACGCTGCTGGTGGCCGACGAGGTCTGCGTGCTGCCGCCGGGCCATGTGCTGGTGCAGAAGGCGGTGCTGGCGCCGGCGGATTTCGCGGGCGAGCCCTTTGTCAGCCTGGCGCCTGCCGACCCCTACCGGCAGCAGGCCGACGCGGTGTTCGCCGCAGCCGGCGTGCAGCGCAAGCTGCTGCTCGATTCACCCAGCGCGGTCTCGGTCTGCGCACTGGTTCGCGAGGGGCTGGGGCTGGGCATCGTCAACCCGCTGACGGCGCTGGCGCTGGCCGGCACCGGGCTGGTGATCCGGCCGTTTTCGGTGGCCATCCCGTTCCACGTTGCGGTGGTGCTGCCGCAGTGGCGCACCGAGCATCCGCTGCGTGCGGCCTTGCTGGTCGCGCTGCGCGACGCGGCGCAGGACCTGCAGGCAAGGCTGGCAAACCCGAAATGAAACGCCCATGAAAAAAGCCCGCTGCGGCGTCCCGCGCGGGCTTTTTTTCAGAGAGATCCGTGGCCGGAAATCAGTACAGCTTCTTCGGCAGCTGCATGCTGCGAACACGCTTGTAGTGGCGCTTCACGGCGGCTGCCTTCTTGCGCTTGCGCTCGGCCGTCGGCTTTTCATAGAACTCGCGAGCGCGCAGTTCGGTCAGCAGACCCAGCTTTTCAATGGTGCGCTTGAAGCGGCGAAGGGCCACGTCGAACGGCTCGTTTTCCTTGACACGGATGGTGGTCATTTAACGAAATATCCTCGGATGAATGCGCTCGGTGTCCAGTGCTGACATGCACCTGAAGTGCTTCCGGAAGTCGCAGGTGACATGCCAAAAAGGCAGATCCACACCAGATCGACACGCTTGAGTGCTAGCAAAGACGACGATTCTAGCCCGAAAACCGCCTCTTGCCAAATCGGGCTTGACAAACTTCTTTGGCAGTCGCACGCGAGACCGGTAGACCTGAGCCTCAGGCCGCGGCACTGTCCTGCGCGGCCTCCGCCAGCGCCTCGGCACAGGCAAACGCACTGGCCCAGGCCCACTGGAAGTTGTAGCCGCCCAGCCAGCCGGTCACGTCCACCACCTCGCCAATGAAATAAAGGCCGGGCTGGCGCTTGCTTTCCATCGTCTGCGAACTGAGGTCGTTGGTGTCCACGCCGCCGGCCATCACCTCGGCCTTGTGCCAGCCTTCGGTGCCGGCCGGCATCAGCTGCCAGTCCTGCAGGCTGGTGGCGAGCTGGCGCAGCTGCGCGTCCGGCACCTGCGGCATGGCCTGGCTGCTATCCAGGCCTTGAATGGCGAGCCAGGTGTCGGCCAGGCGCTGCGTCAACAGGCTGCCCAGTTCGTTGCCCAGCTGGCGGCGGGACTGCTGCTTGGCCTTGAGCAGCAGGGCCAGCAAGTCCACGCCGGGAAGCAGGTTCAGCCGCAGCGGCTGGCCGGGGCGCCAGAAACTGGAGATCTGCAGCACTGCCGGGCCACTGAGGCCACGGTGGGTGAACAGCAGGTCTTCATGGAAGCTGATTTCACCGCCGCCACGCGCCTTCTTGCCGACGGCAGGCGCTGCGCAGCGGATCTCGACTGGCAGCGCAATGCCGGCCAGCGGCACAAACGGCGCCCAGTCGGCTGCGGCAAAGGTCAGCGGCACCAGCGCGTGGCGCGGCGTCACCAGCCGGTGACCGAATCGCTCTGCCAGGCGCAGGCCGAAGTCGCTGGCGCCGATCTTCGGGACAGGCAGCCCGCCGGTGGCGATCACCAGTTGCGGCGCGTGCACCGGGCCGCGGTCGGTCTGCAGTTGCCAGCCGCCATCGTCGGCACTGTCCACTTGCTGCACCGTGCAAGGCTGCCAGCGCGTCACGCCGCCCGCCTCGCATTCGCGCAGCAGCATCTGGATGATCTGGTCGGCCGAGTCGTCGCAGAACAGCTGGCCTTTGTGCTTCTCGTGGAAGGCGATGCGGTGCTTCTGCACCAGTGCGATGAAGTCCGCCGAGCTGTAGCGGGCCAGCGCCGAGCGCGCGAAGTGCGGGTTGTCGGACAGGAAGTTGGCCGGGCCTGCATCTCGGTTGGTGAAGTTGCAGCGGCCACCACCGGAGATGCGGATCTTCTCGGCCAGCTTGGCCGCATGGTCGATCAGCAGCACCTTCAGGCCACGCTGGCCGGCCTGCGCGGCGCAGAACAGCCCGGCCGCACCAGCGCCGATCACCACGGCATCAAAACGGTTCATTGCGGCAGCGCCTTCCACAACATGTAGGAGGCCAGGCCGTACAGCAGCACCGCGAAGATGCGCTTGAGCTTCCCTACGTCCATCGCATGCGCGGACTTCGCGCCCAGCGGCGCCATCAGCATGCTGACGACTGCGATGACGCCCAGCGCGGGCAAATACAGGTAGCCAAAGCTGCCCGGTAGCGCCGATGGCAGCGACCAGCCGCTCACCACATAGCCCAGCGTGTTGGCCAGCGCGATCGGGAAACCCAAAGCGGCGCTGGTCGCCACCGCGTTGTGGATCGGCACGTTGCACCAGGTCATGAACGGCACGCTGATGAAGGCGCCGCCTGCGCCGACCAGGCCCGAGGCAAAGCCCACCGTGGTGCCAGCCGCCGCCTGGCCTTGCCAGCCCGGCATCTGCCGCTGTGGCTTGGGTTTGCGGCCACGCAGCATCTGCGTGGCCGAGAAACTGACGAACAGGCAGAACATGACCGCCAGCCACTGGCCCTTGACCACGGCGAACATGCCGGCGCCGGCCAGCAGCCCGCCAACCAGGATGCCGGGCGCCATCGCCTGCACGATGGGCCAGCGCACGGCGCCGTGCCGATGGTGCGCGCGCACGCTGGACAGCGAGGTGAACAGGATGGTCGCCATCGAGGTGGCGATGGCCATCTTCACCGCCAGGTCCGCCGGCACACCGCGGTGGCTGATGATCAGCGTCAGGAAGGGCACCAGCAGCATGCCGCCGCCCACGCCCAGTAGCCCGGCGAGAAAGCCGGTGAAGCTGCCGAGCAGCAGCAGTTCGGCCACCAGCGTCAGCGAGAAATCCATCAGCGGTCCAGCAGTGCCATCACGGCCTGCCATTCCTCTGGCGAGACCGGCGTGATCGACAGCCGGCTGCCGGGCTGCAGCAGGCGCATCGTCGCCAGCGCAGGTGCCTCGCGCATGTCCTTCAGCGGCAGCAGCCGGGTCTTCTTGCGGAACTTCACGTCCACGTTGAGCCAGCGCGGTGCCTCGGGCTTGGACTTGGGGTCGAAGTACGGGCTCTTGGCGTCGAACTGGGTCGCGTCCGGGTAGGCGCTGCTGGCGACTTCGGCAATGCCGGCCACACCGGGCTCGGCGCAGGAAGAGTGGTAGTACAGCACCTGGTCGCCCACGCGCATGCCGTCGCGCATGAAGTTGCGCGCCTGGTAGTTGCGCACGCCGGTCCACGGCACGGTCTGGCCGGGCAGGGCGGCCAGGTCGTCGATCGAGCATTCGTCGGGCTCGATCTTCATCAACCAGTATTGGGGGGCGGCGTTCATGTCTGCTGCAGCAAGGCACGAAAAAATGCCGGCCCTGCAACAGGCCGGCATTGAAGAAGAAGGTGTCCGCCGCAAACCATGGGCCGCATTCCTGAACCCAGGGGATTCAGGTGGGCGAGGTCAGCAAGACTTCGGGTTCATCTGACGCGAGACGATCACACCAGTCGAGCAATGTTCCAAGCCCAGGCTCGCGAGAGCATCGGTTCAAGGAAATATAAAACCCACGCAGATGCAGCGGACGGTTTGATTCTAGGCCGTGCGGCGCCGGGAAGCGTAGGAAAAGAAGCCAAAACCGCGGTCAACAAAAGGCCGTCTTGTAAAGCTGCCGCAGGGCCTGGGGCAGCCGTGCTACGCCGCTGGGTCGGCGGCGGCGCTCAGAGCAACTGACCGTCGTGGCCCAAGGTGCTGTCAAGCCGGTCGATCAGCTGCGTCACCAGCAACTCGGCTTCCTGCTCGGCTGCGGTTTGTGCAGGGCTAGCGGCAGCCGAGATGGCAGGTGCGGCAACCGGCGCGGATGTGGGCCGCTCGGCCAGGCGATAGGCCAGGTTCAGCGCTGCCAGCACGGCCATGCGCTCGCGCGCCTTGACCTTGCCGGCGTCGCGGATGGCGCTCATTTCCTGGTCCACCGTCTGCACCGCCGACAGCAGCAAGGCCTCGCCGCCTTCGGGGCAGGCCAGCAGGTAGCTCTGGCCCAGGATCGTGACTTCCATCTGCTTCATTCGGCGGCTCCCGCCTTGCCTGCGCTGGGCGTGTCCGCCGGCAGGCGGTCCAGCAGGATCTCGACCCGGGCGCGTGCCGCAGCCAGGCGCGAGCGCAGGTTGTCCCGCTCGGCGAGCACCGACTGCAGTTGCTGGGTCAGCAAGGCATTGGTGCGCGCAAGTTCCTCGTGGCGGAGCACAAGGCGGTCGATGCGTTCGGCAAGTTCCGGCAGACGGGACATGGGCCTCGGCTAGCGCTGAGCTGGGAGAAGTTCATTGTATGCAGGCTGCGCCGTGGCGGACCGCCTGCATGCGCCTGTTTTCAGGGACTGGCCGGGCTGGCCGCCGGGGTGGCTGCGGGCGCCGGTGCGGGTGGCCGCATCTGCCGCAGCGTGCGCGCCAGTTCGATGACGGCCAGCGCGTAATAGCTGGACCAGTTGTAGCGCGTGATGACGTAGAAGTTGCGCGTGCCGGCCACGTAGCTGGGCGCGCTGTCGCCGTTCTGCAGTTCGACCAGCGCGAGCGGGCCGTCGTAGGCCTGGCCCGCGGCGTCCAGCTGCGCGCCGAGCTCGGTCATCTGCTTGGCGCTGAAGCTGGGCAGGATGTCGGGAGCCAGCAAGCTGGCGCGGTCGCTCACCGCGGCTGGCGGGGTCACGCCGAAGTGCGTCGGCAGGCCGCGCTGCCAGCCGAATTCGGCCAGGTAGTGCGCCACGCTGCCCACCACGTCGGCACCATGCGTGTCCAGGTCGATGCGGCCATCGCCATCGAAGTCCACCGCGTATTTCAGGATGCTGCTCGGCATGAACTGCGGCAGGCCGATGGCACCCGCGTACGAGCCGCGCACGCTTTGCGGGTCGCGCTTTTCCTGGTTGCACCAGCGCAGGAAGCCGGCCAGTTCGTCGCGGTAGAAAGGCGTGCGGTCGGAGCGGCCGCTGGGGAAGTCGAAAGACAGCGTCGCCAGCGCGTCGATCACCTTGTAGCCACCGGTGTGCCGGCCGTAGAAGGTCTCGATGCCGACGATGGCAACGATCACCGAAGCCGGCACGCCCCAGCGCGCTTCGGCCTGGTCCAGCCAGCGCTCGTGGTCCTGCCACCAGCGCTGGCCTTCGCGCAGGCGCTGGGGCTCGACGAAGCGCGCCCGGTAGGCCTGCCAGTTTTTCGCGACACCGGCGGCAGGCGGCATCACCAGCTTGGCGACGCTGGGCTGGTAGCGGGCCTGCGCCAGCTGCGCCAGCACCCAGTCCGCGTCCAGCCCCTGCTGCTCCGCCAGGCTGCGGCCCAGGCGCAGCACGTCCTCGCGCTGGCCGTAGGTCACGACATCGGGTGCGTCGTCGCTCTGCACCGCGCCACGTTTGCCGGGCGCGGACTTGGTCGGCTTCTTGTGCGGCGCGGCTTTGTGGCTTGCGGCGGTTTTCGGTTTGGCCGACGAGGCGGCCGGCGCGGGGGCGTTTTGCGCCGTGGCCGAACCGGTGGCAAGCAGCAGCGCGGACAAGGCCAGCGCGGTCACGGGGCACTTGGCATCCAGCATCAAGGGGCGGGTGTCCTGCAGAGGGAGATGGGTCATGGCAAGCGCGCTGTCTTGCGCGCGTTGATCGGGCTGGCCGCCAGTGTGCGGCGGAAGTCGCGCCACCAGGCGGCGAACGTGAGCGGTGTTGGACTGGCAGCCGGCGCGTAGCGCATCGCCTGCAGTGCGGACAGTGAAGCGGCCAACGACCGCGCCGGCTCGCCATGCCGCGCCAGCAGCGCCTGCGCCAGCGCGCCGGGCGACGCATGCGCGGGCGCCGGCACGTCCAGCCGCGCCAGCGCCTTGGCCACACGCGCCTGCAGCTTCTGCCACGGCGTGCGCCGCCGGCCGTCCCACCAGGCCCAGGCGGCACCGGCCAGTCCCAGGCCTGCCAAGCCCAGCACCAGCACGCGGACGAGCTGGCCGGTGTCACGCGCGTCCAGCCCCAGCTTGTCCATCAGCTGGAACTGCTGCTGCTTGCCGTAGCCCAGCACCCACTGGTTCCAGCGGTTGTCCATGGACTCGAAGAACTGGCGCAGTTGCAGTCGCAGGTCGGGGCTGACCGCTTCGAGCGTGCCCGCGACAAGGCCTTGCGGCACTTCCAGCGCGCGGCTGCGCTGGATGCGGTCGGGGGCGACGGCGGAGGTCGGGTCGGCCCGCAGCCAGCCTCGGCCTTGCTGCCAGTATTCGGCCCAGGCATGGGCATGGCTCTGGCGCACGATCCAGTAGCCGTCCGCCTCGGTTTCGTCGGTGCCCTGGTAGCCGGTGACGATGCGGGCCGGGATGCCCATCGCCCGCATGATCACCGTGAAGGCGCTGGCGTAGTGCTCGCAAAAACCCAGCTTGCGGTCCAGCCAGAACTCGTCCACCGGATCCTTGTCGTAGGTGCCCGGCTCCAGCGTGTAGGTGTACTGGCTCGAGCGGATGTGGCGCAGCACGGCGGTGGCCAGCGCGGTGGCGTCGGCGTTCTGCAGCTCGGGCTGGGCATGCAGGGACTGGGCCCAGGCAACGGTGCGCGGGTGGCGGCCGGCGGGCAGCGCAGTGAGGTCGCTCTGCTGGTAGGCGGTCAACTCGGGGCTGCGCTCGAGCTGCAGCGTGGCGCGTGCCTGCAGCAGCAGCCGCTCGCCCAGGGGCGCGCGCAGCCGCCACTGCAGGCTGTCGCCGGCCGGTGGCAGCAGGTCGGCCAGCGGCGGCGAGGTCCTGGGCGCGGCCTGGGTGTAGTCCAGCAGCGGCAGCCACATCAGGCGCAGCGGCTCGATGGTCAGCTCGTAGTCGACAAAGCGCGTGCCCTTTGGCGCCGGCCTGGCCTCGGCCTGCCGGCGGTCGAATTCACGCAGCGGCGGCTCGGCGCGCCATGTCTGGCCGTCGTAGTCGCTGAGCACCGGGCCGCGGAAATACATGGCCTGCGGCGGTGGCTTGGTGCCGGTGAAGCGCACCCGCATCGCAATGCTTTCGTCCTGCGCCAGCTCGGCCACGTCGCCCAGCTTCAGCTGGTCCGACAGGCCGGTGTGCGCGCCGCGGCCCGGCATGGCCCACAGCGGCGGCAGGCGCGGGAAGACCAGGAACAACGCGATCATCACCGGCGTGCCAAAGGCCGCGGCGCGCAGCGCCAGCAGCCCGGCTTCGCGCAGCGGCGGCCTGCCGGTGGGCATGTGGGCCAGCGTCAGCGCGCTGAGCCAGCCCCACACAGCCGCACCCATCGCCAGCGAGGTCAAGAGCGACTGCGAATACAGGAACTGCGTCAGCACCAGGAAAAAGCCGAGGAAGAAGACCACCAGCGCGTCGCGCCGGGCGCGCAGTTCCAAGGTCTTCAGCGCCATCAGCACGACCAGCAAGGTCACGCCTGCGTCCTTGCCGATGAGGGTGTGCTCGTTGATCCAGGTCAGCCCTGCCGCCACAAACACCACGCCCAGCAAGGTCCAGCGGCCCGGCAGCGGCGCCTCGCGCACCGCCAGCCAGGCGCGCCAGGCCAGCACCGCAATGCACAACACGTCAATGCCGATGGACAGCCGCAGCAAATGCGGCGCGACCGTCCAGGCAATGACCGCCAGCATGAACAGCGTGTCCCGCGTGTCGCGAGGCAAGCGGTTCACGCGGCCCGCCAGGCTGGGCAGCGGAATGTTCATGTTCAGGTTCATGCCGACCACTCCGCGAGCATGCGCAGCGCTGCGTCGCGCTGCGTCGGCCCATGGTCGCAGGGTAGCTCGTGGCCGGGCAGACGCAGCCCGTAGTCCAGCCCGCGTTGCTCGGCTGCCAGCACCCAGGCGGCCAGGCGAGACAGCCGGGTTTCCGGGTCGCCCAGCGGGGTTTGCCGCCAGTCCAGCCAGAGCTGCTGGCGCGCGCCCTGGCGCGATTCGCGGCTGACCATCTCGCCGCTGCGCGCCACCTTCTTCCACACCACCTGGCGCAGGCTGTCGCCGCGCTGCCAGGGGCGAACGCCTTCGAACTCGGCGCCGCTGGTGGCCATGGTGCGCGGGCCCACGGCCGGCACCGGCTCGACCGGTGGCAGCTCGGCGGCCGGCGTCTCGGGCGCCGGGTAGACCCACACCTGCCCATTGGGCCGCCAGATGCTCCAGGCCCTGAACAGGCCGAACGGAAAACGGCTCTCGATGCGCAGCGGCGGCACCGTCACGCGGCCGCGCTTGGCCGCGATGCAGCTCACCGTCACGCTGCCCTGGCCCTGCGTCGGCGCTTCGGCCCAGGCCAGCGGCTGCGAGCCCCAATCGGCCTCGGTGCCCAGGCCCAGCCCGTGGCGGGTGCGGCCGGGGTTGGTCAGCACGATCTCCATCACCAGTGGCTGGCCGGCGAAGGTGGCGGCGGGTGGCCGCATGTGCAGCGTCAGCCCGCGCAGCGTGCCATGCGTCATGTGCATGGACGCCAGCGCGCTGCCGGCCAGCAGGAAGGTCAGCGCGTAGCCCAGGTTCAGCTGGTAGTTGATGGTGGCGACCAGCAGCACGACCAAGGTCGCGCAGAAGGCCAGGCCGGCGCGGGTGGGCACGATGTAGATGTTGCGCTGGCCCAGCGTCCACTGGTCGGTTGCCGGCAGGCGACTCAGCCACCAGTGGCGCAGCCGGGCGCGCGGCCCGCCACGCGCGGATTCGATCGCCGGCAGGGTGGAAGCGGTGCTCACACCAGGCTCAGGGAAGCGGCACGGCTTCGATCATCGCGCGCACCTGCTCGCGCCGGCCGCGGCCGGCGCCCGCCACCGGTTGCAGGCGGTGCGCGATGGCCTGCGGCAGCAAGGCCTGCAGGTCGTCCGGCACGACATGGTCGCGCCCCGCGAGCAGCGCGCGAGCGCGCGCCAACCGCAACACCGCAATGCCCGCGCGCGGCGACAGCCCGGCAACAAACCACTGGCCCGAGCGGGTCGCGGCGATCAGCGCCTGCAGGTAGTCCAGCAGCGATTCCGAGACGAAGATCTGCTTGACCGCATTCATCGCCTCGATCAACTCATCGGAGGTCATCACCGGCTGCAGTTGCGCGACCGCCTCGCGCCGGTCGCTGCCTGAGAGCAGCAGGCGTTCGGCCTGGCGGTCCGGGTAGCCCAGTGTGATGCACATCAGGAAGCGGTCCAGCTGGCTCTCGGGCAGCGGGTAGGTGCCCAGCTGCTCGCTGGGGTTCTGCGTGGCAATGACGAAAAACGGCTTGGGCAAGGGCCGGGTCTCGCCTTCGACCGAGACCTGGTGCTCTTCCATCGCTTCGAGCAGCGCGCTCTGGGTCTTCGGGCCTGCGCGGTTGATCTCGTCAGCCAGCAGCACCTGCGTGAAGACCGGACCGGGGTGGAAGACAAAGCCTTCCTTCTGGCGCTCGAAGATGGACACGCCTATCAGGTCGCTGGGCATCAGGTCGGCCGTGAACTGCACCCGCGAGAACTGCAGGCCCAGCGTGACCGCCAGCGTGTGCGCCAGCGTGGTCTTGCCAACGCCTGGCAGGTCCTCGATCAGCAGGTGGCCACCGGCCAGCAGGCAGGCCAGGCTGTCGTCGATCTGGATCGGCTTGCCGACGATGATCGTGCTAATCTGGCTCTTGAGACGAGACAACCGGGACTGCAGTTCAACGCTGTTCATCGGCTCACGATAACGCAGATTCTGCAGCCGCAACGGGCTCGCCGAACCCGTTTCCAAGAGACAACGCACCGGCTCGCCGGACCTTCATGACCACCGGCTACTTCACCCATCCTGACTGCCGCGCCCATGACATGGGCCGTGGCCATCCCGAGTGCCCGCAGCGGCTGGACGCGATCGAGGACCAGTTGCTGGCCTCCGGGCTGGACGTGGCGCTGACCCGCTTCGACGTGCCGCTGGCCGACCGCGCGGACCTGCAGCACGCCCATGCCGAGGCCTATCTCTGCGAGCTGGGCGAGCGCATGCAGCAGGTGGCAGAGAGCGGCCAGCCCTGTGCGGTGGATCCCGACACGGTGATCGGCACGCGCACCGGGCAGGCGGCCTTGCGCGCCGCCGGTGCCGCGGTGGCCGCGACGGACGCCGTGATCGACGGCCGTGCCGAAACCGCGTTCTGCGCGGTGCGCCCGCCCGGCCATCACGCCACGCGCGACCAGGCCATGGGCTTCTGCTTCTACAACAACGTGGCCATCGCCGCCCGTCATGCGCTGGACGTGCGCGGCCTGAAGCGCGTGGCCATCGTCGACTTCGACGTGCACCACGGCAACGGCACCGAGGACATCGTTGCCGGCGATGAGCGCATCCTGATGGTCAGCATCTTCCAGGACCAGCTCTACCCGTTTTCCGGCGGCGTGCCGCTGGGCACCAACATGGTCAACCTGCCGGTGCCGGCCTACACCCGCGGCATGGAAGTGCGCGAGCTGATCGAGGCCAACTGGATGCCTCGGCTGGAAGCCTTCAAGCCACAGATGATCTTCATCTCGGCTGGCTTCGACGCCCACAGGGAAGACGAGCTGGGCCAGCTGGGCCTGGTCGAGTCCGACTATGAATGGATCACCCAGCGCATGGTGAACGTGGCCAGGCAGCACAGCCAGGGGCGCATCGTGTCCTGCCTGGAAGGCGGTTATGCCTTGAGCGCGCTGGGCCGCAGCGTGGTCGCACATCTGCGAGCTTTGGCCGGGGTTTAAGGGGCACCCGGTCCCGGGGTTACCCGGGCCCACCCGCCGGGCGGGTTGCGCAGCCCGCTTGGGGCGGCCCGGCGCTGGCTGCTCTCGCGCCACCCACCGCTGACGCGTCACGCCACCACGCGACAATGTTGGGATGAACACTGCCGGCCTGACCACGCTGACCCTCACCGAATTCCTGAACGCATTGCGCCATCCCAGCGCGCTGATCGAAATCGCGGTTGCGCTGGGTTGCCTGCTGTTGGCCTGGGCGGTGGTGCGGGCGCTGCGCGGCAAGCCCGCAGCGGATGGCGCAGTGGCCACGGCGACGCAGCCCTCCATCTGGTTCGGCCGGCGCATCGTGGACGGCGTGCTGTTCCCGGCGCTGGCCCTGGCGCTGGCCTTTGCCGCGCGCCGCATCATGCTGGGTTTCGGCCTGCCGCTGGCGGTGTTCAAGATCGTCGTGCCAGTGCTGATGTCGTTTGCGCTGATCCGCCTGTCGGTGCGCGTGCTCAGCGTCGCGTTTCCCGCCTCACGGCTGGTGCGAGCGGCCGAACGCACGATTTCCTGGGTTGCCTGGCTGGCTGTGGTCGGCTGGATCACCGGCGTGCTGCCGCAGCTGCTGGAAGAGCTGGACCAGATCCGCTGGAAGCTTGGTGGCAGCGAAGTCTCGGTGCGCAACCTGCTGGACGGGCTGCTGTCCGGTGGCTTCGTGCTGGTGCTCACGCTGTGGGTTTCGGCCGCGATCGAGGCCAAGCTCTTGGCCGGCGCCATCGGCGAGCAGTTGTCGCTGCGCAAGGCCGCAGCCAACATCGTTCGCTCGCTGCTGATCTTCGTCGGCCTGCTGGTCGCGCTGTCGGCTGTAGGCATCGACCTGACTGCCTTGTCGGTGCTGGGCGGCGGCCTCGGCGTGGGGCTGGGTTTCGGCCTGCAGAAGCTCGCGGCCAACTACGTCTCCGGCTTCGTGATCCTCGCCGAGCGTTCGCTGCGCATCGGCGACATGGTCAAGGTCGACAACTTCGAAGGCCGCATCACCGACATCGCCACGCGCTACACCGTGATCCGCGCGCTGAACGGTCGCGAGGCCATTGTGCCCAACGAGTTGCTCATCACCCAGCGCGTCGAAAACGCCTCGCTGGCCGATTCGCGGGTGGCCATGTCCACGCTGGTCCAGGTCGCCTACGGCACTGACCTCGACACGCTGATGCCGCAACTCGAAGCCGTGACGCGAGAAGTTCCCCGCGTGCTGTCAGACCCCGGCCCCGCTGTGCAACTCTCCAACTTCGCCGCCGACGGCCTGGAGCTGACGGTCGTCTTCTGGATCGCCGACCCCGAAAACGGCGCCGGCGGCGTGCGCTCCGCCGTCAACCTGCAGCTCTGGCACACGCTGGAAAAGCTCGGCGTGGAGATTCCCTATCCACAGCGGGTGGTGCATCAGCTTCCGTTGCCAAACGCCGCGTCTGCCTCATCGCTTCAACCAAGTCAGCAGTTCCGGCAGCAGCAGTGAGCTGTTCAGTTCGTCGTCCGACTGGCCGACGAAGCGGCGGAGGTTGGTGACGGCGAGGAAGCCGGTGTTGTCGAACTCGTCGCCGATGGCTTCGAGGAAGCCGAACTGGCCAGGTTGGTTGGAGATGCCGAGGAACAGGAAGTAGACCTCGTCGCCGCGCTGCTGGGATTCGCGCAGCACCTGGCGGGTGCGCGCATGGTCGTTGTTCTCGCCATCGGTGACCATCACCACCAGCGAGCGCTTCTTCTCCTTCACCTCGGCCTTGCGGCCGAACAGCTTGCCCAGCAGGCCAGGCTCGGCACCTTTGAGCCAACCGAAGCCGCGCAGCGCCTGCTCCAGTGCGTAGCTGTAGTCGGTGCCGCCGCACCAGCCGGGCACCTTGGCGACGATCTCGCGGCCGATGTAGCCCTGGTAGTTGTCGGCCTTTACCGCACCGACCTCGAACACCGAGGCAGCAGTGTGGCTGAAGGTGATGACGTCGAGCTTCTTGTCGGGGTCGAAGGTCAGGCCCCAAGGGACCAGCCGGGTCAGCAGATCGTTGGTGATGCCTTCGCGGTGCTCGTCCTCGAAGGAGCCGCTGACGTCCAGCAGGAAGGCCATGTCGACGACGGGCGGCTTGGTGACGCCGGCCTTTTGCAGGCACAGCTGCAGCGATGCCTGGGACTTTTGCAGGTTCAGGGTCAGGGCCATGGTGAGCTCGGTTCCTTCGGAGGATCAAGTGGTGCCGCGGGAGCTTCTCAACTTCTGAGACCGTGGATCACGGCCTGCAGGCGCTCTTGCAGCAGGAAACGTTCGGTGTCGTGGGCGGGTTCGGCGGGCAGCGCGGCCATGCTGGCAAGCCATGCCGGCAGGCTGACACGCACGGTGTCGTGCAGCCGGCTGGCGAGTTGCGACAGCTGGTGATCGGCCTGCTCGGCCTGCAATCGGTGCTGTTGCAGCGTGGCCTGGGTGCGGGCCAGCGAGACCAGCCGCTCCTGCAGCGACAGCGCCAGGGTTTCGCGCTGCGCAGCGGGCAGCAGGCCGGCCAAGGCTTCGGTGGCCAGGCCCAGCGCCTGCAGCTCGGTGAGCAGCTCGTCGGCGGCCTGCTGGTTGGTGGCGAGCTGCGCGCGCAGCTTGGCCAGCGGGCCGTCCGCAGCGTCCAGCGCGGCGCGCAGCGTGTCGATCTCCGGCCGCAGCGCGGCGAGACGCGCACGCGGCGCCTTGCGGCGGCTCCAGGGCAGCGAGGAGGTAGAAGGCGCCAGCGTTTCGGCCAGTTCTTCCAGCAGCGCCAGCAGGCGTTCGATGTGGCGTGGCGCAGCACGCAGCAGCTCGTGGTCCATCAGCTGCAGCAGCTCGTCAACCAGCCCGGCGTGGCGCGCCTGGGTCTCGCGGCCGAAGCGCTCCACAGCAGGCCGGTCGAACACCGCTGGCACGACGCCAGCCAGCAACTGCCGGGCACGTGCCAGCAGGGCGGGTGGGGCGTCCGGAAACTGCTGGGACAGCGTGGCATCGTCGACCGCCAGCGGCTTGCGCGGCACGCCGGGCAGGCGGCTGGGCGTGGCATCGGCCTTGGTGGTGACGACGCTGAGCGGCGGGCTGGCGAACGGTGCTGCTGGCGGCGCTGGCACAGCCGGCAGGCGCGTGGGCATGGCGCTGGGCAAAGGCGCTGCAGCGGCGGGTGAAGGGGCGGCCGGCAACGCGCTCGCCTGCGCGGCAGGCGCAGGCGAGCCGATGCGCGTTGGCGCCAGCGGGGCACTGCTGTCGGCGGGCGGCGCCGCTGCGCCGCCGATCACCGTCGGGCGGGTGGCCATGCGGCCTGGGGGAGCGGGCCGTGCTTCAGGAGAAGTGGCCCAGCACGCTGTTGAAGTCGCCGTTGAAGCCCACGCCCACTGCGACGAAATTCGCCTTGCCGCCGGCCTCGATCATGATCGAGCCCATCTGTACGCCGATGAAGTCGCCGAACTGGTTGGACAGGCTGGCGCGCATCAGTTCTGCGCCGCTGGCGTTGACGATGGCGATCTCGGCGTTCTGCACCTGGCCGAAGCGCTTGGCTGCTGCCTGGGTGTGGATCATCGCGACCAGCGGAATCTCCAGCACGCCAGCCGACACCGGCGGCAGCTTGGACGGATCCACGCGTATCCATTCGTCCACGCCATCCAGCGCGCCATCAAGCGCGTCCGGGCTGTGGCGCAGTGCGCCGCCATGCACCTGGAACGAACCGTCGGACTGCTTGTCGAGCACGCCCACTTCCTGGCCGCCGATCTTGCGGCGCACGTTGTAGGTCGACAGGATGTCTTCCAGGCTTTGCGCCTTGGCGCCGTCGCCGGCATTGACGCAGACGATGGCGTGCAGGTCGAGGTCGGTCTCGCCGTCCCATGAGAGCTTGGCGGTGAAGGCTTCGCCCTTGCTGAGGTTGAGCTGCAGCTTGGGCGCTTGCTCGCCGGGCTTGGCCAGGTTCAGAACGAGTTTGGACATGTAGCGGGTTCCTTGCGGAAGGGAGCGAAAAACGAAAAGGGGGCGAGCGTGCTCAGCGTTGCGCAGGCAGGTCGGGGCGGATCACCGCGCCAAGCTGCGCCATGTCCTGGCGCGCCTGCGCGAAGATTTGCCGGGCCTGCTCGAAGCTCTGCGTGTTCTTGGCCCGTGCCTGCTCGACGATGCCCACCAGCTGCCGCGTATCGGCCACGATGGCCTGCAGTTGGCGCGCCTGGGCCAGGCGGTTGTCGCCCGGTGCGGTGGCGGCCTTGCCGACGACTTCGGTCATCAGCTTGGAGCGCACGGCCAGCAGGTTGGCGTCCAGCGCGGCGCCCTGTTCCGCCAGGCGCTGCACGCCCTGCGTGACCAGTGCACCGTGGATGGTCAGCAGCGTCATCTTGATGCTGGCAAAGCGCGAGGACGCGGTGGTCGTGGTTTCCTGCAGCGT
>Ga0307514_10001403_pt1 | contig 29862 bp, 17 predicted proteins | sample 16_EM_MG_FD_203088 | JGI IMG/M metagenome (GOLD analysis project Ga0307514, IMG submission 203088) | Populus trichocarpa ectomycorrhiza microbial communities from riparian zone in the Pacific Northwest, United States - 16_EM | ecosystem: Host-associated > Plants > Roots > Unclassified | place... | reverse complement strand
TGGTTGGTGGGGTTTTGAGACGGTAATAAATCTTGGCAGTTTACTGACCATTACATTCCTTTTTCTCTCTCAAGTATGAAGCAGCTCATTTACATGAAGCATGCAGTGAACCTACCATTGAACGTACAAAGATCAATCTAACTCTAAGAAAGCTTTAAGGAGCCACAAAACTCAGAATAGGATGCCACCATAACTAGGTGGAAAAAGATTCTCTCACCTTTTGGTATCACATGAAACAAACAAATTTCAAATGGTCATGATACTGTGGACGACTAGTGGATTCATAATTTTGGTAACTACAGAAAACTTGTCTCCACAAAACGTAATTCAAAACTAATAGACAATATTTTTTCTTTCCTTAACAAGGAGTATGGAATCAAAGTTAAAACTCCATAGTGGCTGGCCTTTTCCTAAGTTTGAGGAAGCGGAAAGCCACCCCTCTAGGTTATGGTATTTGAAATTGTAATGTAGATAAATATGCATCTTGTAATTCTGAACTTGGCTAAACAAATTATCAAGAAGCGGTCCCAGCTCCTTATCAAGGCATTCCAAGTGTAAGCGTGCACGAGTGGTGTGCGTGGGAGAGAAACAGAGGAAATTCAAGCCTGATTTCATCAGCAGAGGGCATAGTTCATTTTTTTTAACGCTAACAGAGGATATAATTCTATAAGCTACTATTAAGTGAAAAGTTGCAAGTGACACCACCATTATATGGTGCATGTATTGTCAAGGAAGTTGATGCATGATAACGCTTCCTTTCAGCACTCTCCCTGAAACACCAAGCCACCACAACAAAGCCACATGAAAACTTGTTGAGATGTATAAATGCAAATCTTATCGCATCGTGTTGCTTTATCTAGCCCAGTTTGTGCTGACTTGACAGTGATCTATATCTATGATTGTAGGGAATTAGCATCTCACAGCCAATAATAATCTACGCTAACCACAACTTTACAAATGTGAACAAGAAGCTCTTCGTATAAATGAATTACCTGATATAATCCCTCCATTGGAGCATGGACCGCTCCTTTCAGCAATGCAACCAACAACCAAAAAGCATCCTCTTCACTCATATAAAGAAGTAGTAAACCAGCTAAAAATCCCATCCCCTGCATTTTTTAACAATTGAACTGTCATTCTCCAGTCAATGAATTAAGTAAATTTAAGATCCATAAACCACACAAGTCTCAGACCTGAACATATCCAACATCTCTATCATACACAGAGTAAGCCTTCAAAACATTGTACAGCGACCTCTGACCAGGACCATGTCTCTGCTGGAAGAAAACATGCGATGGGAAGGTCCGAGAAATATCTCTAATTATATCCAGCTCCGATGCTGATGTCTCATATATAACTAGTTGCTGCAGTAAATATATAGTTTCATCATTATGACACAAACTAATCTACGCGTGGCTGTGTGCACATGCAAGCAGAGGGAAAAGAGCATGAAAAGCTAAAATTAACATCAGAAACCAAGAACTGTGCATTCATTTATTCTTTTTAGGATATAATTCCCCAGCCACTTATGATCTTTTCACAGATAAGGTACTGGTTATGTAGTAGTAAATTTCTCTAAGAATAAATCCCAAGTCAATACTTGTAAAATCTCTTTGCACGTCAACAGTGAAAACAAATCACTCCTGCGTTTCTCTCATATGAAGGCACATCACAAACACGCATCAGAAGACAGCCTTATTTGGTCTTTTACGTGCAAAGAGGTAAAGAAGAACGAAATCCTTTGTCTAGCTTAGATTCCTTACAAAGAACAAAAGAAAGAAAAGCACTGAAGGACACATGATTGGATGCCAGTAAGGGCTATAGAAAAGAAATATCCCTTCTCCACATCTTCTAAGAAGAATATGATTTGTTTTACTTTATGGATTGTACTATCAAAATGATCTACATATATTTTTGGAATAAAGCTTCATTGTATGTAATCTGCAATAATTTCGGCACCGATCCATTAATTTTTATGCGAGAGTTGTAGAGCCCTTGTCAGAGCCAAAAATTTCATACATGTATATACCAAAGCAGCTCCCTGGATAATGTTCATAGGTACTGTTCCTACAGATACCGTGTTATCCCCTTCTGCTTTCAATTTCAACTCCAGAACAAATCACCACTTATCTATGTACAAAAAAACCTTAAATTTCCCAGCAGTAGCCATGTACATCGATCAAACAATTGCCCTGAATCTAAATTATAAGGCAGTCACACATCACTACAAGGCAATGCTATTTGAATGTTCAATGTCTTTACAGAAAGAAAAAAAAAATATGTGAGATAATGTGTACAAACTAAACAAGCAACGTAGTATATGTCGATGCACACTTTATTTTTTCGTCTTCTTACATACAACTTTAACATTAATAAGCATGGCAAGACACAATTGCTCATCAAGTTTTCCCAGCTAATCCCTTCCCTGACATGCTACTTAGCCTCGCTGCTTCCTATCCAGCTTAGTCAAGCTTTGATTTGAAGCTAGCAGAGAGATTGAATTTCCTATATTACTAGTTAGGCCTTCTCTCCCTAGGGAAGGGGATTATAGAGACATAACTGTCAAGTAGATGGGAAATAGAGGCATTTTTTTACGATCTTTCTTAAGGGAAAAGGCCCACGGTGCAATTTATGACTTGGGAGAAATATACGGAGGATTATATAGGAATTGTATTTTTACTGCAATTTATGACTATATAAAAAAGGTGAAAATTGATTTAAAAAATAAATATTTCCAGTTTTTTATTTTAATAAATATTTTTACTGTAAGAGTCATGTTGGTAGATCTATAATCTTAATTTTTACAGATATTATTTTTTAAATCAAGAAATAATTTGATTTTATAATGTTGTGTTGGATATTAGATTTACTTATTAGTATTTCTTCCTTGATTTGATTATTTTGAGTACCATCATTATTGTTTTCTTTTTACTGCATAAGTTAGTTAAGTAAACCAAATTTTTTTATTTTATAAAAAAATTAAAATAATATTATTTTAAAAAAATTAAAACAAAGAAAAATACTCAGCGAGTTTTGATATGGTTTTGACTAAGTTCGTCTCGGATTGATCGAGTCACAGTTAACCCGAGTTTTTTTTATTGTTTCACACCAGGTTGATTCTCCTCTAATTTTTTCTAGAACCCTACCCGACTTAAGCTCATGAGTCACGACTTAATTTGGCTCGGTTATTAATTTCGGTTCGATTTGATTTTTTAGTTTTAGGTTTATGAAACTGAAACCAAACTGAACCGGTCAATCTTTTTAAATATTCTAATTGATTTACTTGATTTTTTTCATGGTTTAGTTTTTTTAATTTGATTAATTTTTTGATATTTTACTTACCCCGAGCACAAGGTGGGGAATGCTGAGACCATGATGATTCCGTCCCTACCAGAAAATCTCAATTGAGCTGCCAATTAATTTAAGCACCGAGAAAAATAAGATTGGATTCTTTCTCTTCAATGGTGAATTGTTTTGGAGGTGAAAATGGAAGGATGCAGGGGAAATCACACTTGTAAATATTAGAAGAGGTCATTTCACAGAGAAATTTTTTTTAAGAGGATATATCTTTTTAAGTGGAAAATTTTTTAATGTGGATTTGTCCAATGATGAAAAATTAAAAAAAAATATTTTTAAATGATATAAAAATTTTAACGTGATTCATTAAGTGACTATTATATTTTTAAACTTGGACTAGTAAAGAAATATAATACTGAAGACCAGTTTGGTACTTAAAATATGGATATGGCTTACTGAACCATGTTAAAAATTACGTTTAGAAATTCTCTCTCTTACCTATTTATTTTAAGGATTTTATTATATTATTGATAATTATGTTTAATTGAACTAAATTGTATTATTTGTTAATATTAATGAAATATCTAATTCACCCCTAGGTGTTATAGTTTTTCTAGTCCTATAACAACATGGTTCACTCTGGCCAATGTTGATAACTTTCTTTGATGATTGTAGATTCATCTCGAGTTCTTTCTAATAGTCATAAAAGTGTGTTCATAGTTTTTAAACCCGGCCCGGTTCAAGGCCCGGGTTCCGGGTTTTGACCGGGTTACCAGATCAATCTCTATTTTAAAAAATATTCAAAATGATGTCATTTTAATAAAAAAAACAAAACAAATATCAAAAAGTTGCAACTAGATTTTTAATCGGGTTTTACCAGGTCAACCGGGTCGGCGTAAACAAAATCTAAAAACTCTAGTATCTTGATCATGCATAAATCTTGGAAGAGACAAATCTGAGAGCAGAGCACGAATATCCAGATAACCAACCACACTCCTCAAGTGGCAATTCAGTTAATTTACCAAACATCTTAAGAGATAAACGTAAATACACAAATTTATTATTTATTTAAATCTATTTGCCTGGACTCTCGATACTCTTTTAGTTTTAGCCCTTCAAAGCCAGAGCAAGAACAGAGCAAAAAGGTGACACTGACCCTGATATTCATCTTTTAAAGATTCTCCTTTGTTAAACAATCAAAACCCTACTCGTCAGTGGATTCATCAGAGACCAAATAAACTAAATTGAAATCACCATTGAAGCTTCTTCTTCGTTTTTTGGTCTTTTGAGGCAAGAGTTAATTCCTTAATTGTTATTGTTTTATTCCTTAATTAACATGAAACTGTTAATTTCTTAAGATTTCATCGGAGAATCATTGAAAGTAAAGTTTTTTTTGGTTAGTTATGACTGGAGGAATTGAAGCACTTGATTTTTGCTTTCTTTTTGTTGTTGTTGATTAATACTTTATTGGGCTATTCTTTGATTGATTTTAGACCGTTTTGGTCGTTTTTTTTACTGTGTTTTAGCTATAATGTGAGAAACCCAATTTGTGTTTTGCTGTTAATTTGAAGAAATCAGTCTCTGCCACAGTGAAGTTATTATGGATTTTCAATTTAGAAAGCACCTTGATTGAATTAGATATGTATATCACCAATGTATCACTTACTTTAATGATTTACTTGTTGAAGTCACTGGCTTTTTGAGTTTATGATAATTCTAATCACCGTGTGATTTACCACTGACTTGCACGCCATAACTGAAATCAGTACATTTTAAGGAACATGAGTTCAAAGGATATTTGATGTAGCTTTAAATTGTCTTCTGACTCAGCTCGGAAACTCTTTGCTTTGAATTAACCTATAATTAAAATTTTCATTTCATGTTGTTTTTGCACAGCTACTTGTAATTTAACTAGGAGGCAGAATTAGACGTAACATATAGAAGCATGGTTACTGCCCAGCATCCAAAGAGGAGAGTGGCATTTATCCTGATTGATGGGTTGGGTGATGTATCATTGCCAAGACTTGGATACAAGACTCCTTTGCAAGCAGCGAACGTGCCGAACTTAGATGCTATTGCATCTGCCGGAGTTAATGGCCTTATGGACCCAGTTGAAGTAGGCTTGGGTTGTGGAAGTGACACTGCTCACCTTTCTTTATTAGGTTATGACCCACGAGTGTACTACAAGGGTCGAGGAGCCTTTGAGTCCATGGGTGCTGGATTGGCAATGTCTCCTGGCGATATTGCATTCAAAGTGAGTATGCATCTTTGCTTACTTCAACCACTTTTCAAGATTTATTTTATTGTGATCTTGCCCCTTGGGTGATTACTACCTTGTTCTTGTATTAAGCATGTGGGATGTTGTCGTAGTAAATAGAGTTATTATATTCCATACTTAAAGAATGAACTTTGTCATTTACTCATGAACCTTTACTCACTGCATGCACAACTGAACAAAGAAACTATATTTAATACCCTAGAAACAGGGATGGAAAGATGTCTTTATCAAGAGAAATTGTACATGATTACAACATATGTGCTTAGATCTTGAATTTAATCCCATGTGCTTCTTCCTTTTTTCTTGTGATGCATTTTTAAATCAGAGAAGAACATTCTTGAATTATCTTGCTATTGTTTTTTACTTATTAATGGGATTATGCTCTCCACATTAAAACTCTTCTGCCTGTCAGAGAGTGGGAACATTTAAAACGTTTGTTACTCACTTTCATGGCCTTAACGTGAATCTCTTTCCCCCAATAGTCCCTTATGTTTTACCTATATATTAATACAGAGAGTTGTGTCAACTTGGTGGGTAGAAAAAGCCCTGCAGTCTGTGAAGTAGACAATTTTCCAGCTCTAACATAGCTCAATGGTTTTTTCCTTTCCATCCCTTTCTATTTTTTTTAATTCATATTTTATGCTTCCAGTTACGTGTTTTGCGCACTACATTTTAACATTGGAGAAACTAGAATTTGTTGTTGTTGGTTTACCCATTTAATGCCATTTCTGTTTGCTTTTTATCTGCAGTCAAATTTTGCAACATTAGATGAGGAAACTGGAATAGTCACCAGTAGAAGGGCTGACAGGCATTTTGATAAAGAAGGGCCAATTCTCTGTGCAGGTCTGGATGGAATGAAGTTGCCGTCTTTCCCGGAATATGAAGTCAGAGTCAGGTGCAGATTCTTTGCAAATGCAGTAACTTCTTGATTAATCAAGACAACAAGAATGCACTCAAATAAACTGGATATTCAAAAAAATTTAACTGGCCACCCTTCTATTTTTTTGCAGTCACCCTTCTTTATCTGAAATTTATGGACCCTCAAATAAACCGATTAGATGAACTTGCTTAGACTAGGTTATTCACAAACTCTTTGCAAACTTCTTCACGTCAATGAACAATTTGAGTTAACCTTCCTCTTGTTGGCTGCAAACAAACTCGAAAAATCAAACTCACATACTGATGTGAAGGAGCTCTTACCAAGTTTTTTTTTAGGTGTTTGAGAATGGCTTAATTCAATTTGTTGCTTTAGAAAATTGCATCAATGATCTTCTCGTTTAAAAGTTTGATTGGAACCTTCAAGTTTCAAATTTTCTTATATATATGCTAATTACCCTTTTCTGTTATTATTGTCTGGTTATTTGGGGGTGTTTGTGTCTTCTATATTGGTAACATCTAAATGACTTTAAGATAAGGTTAGAGGAGAAAAAAAGCATGCCTAACTAAGCAAGTTCAACATGGTAAATGTGCTTGGCCAACTGTCTTTTTTCACTATACCACTCCAATTATCCAGTATAAACCCATGTAAATTGTCTGAAACCTATACTATGAAACATTTTTTGTCCTTTGGTTGATGAAGTTCAAGGTTCTAACACAAGATGAAAATATGACAAGAAACCACTTCCTACAGGTATGCCACAGAACATAGATGTGGAGTGGTGGTGAAAGGGCCAAGACTGAGTTGTAATATATCAGGAACAGATCCACTGAAGGACAACCGCTTACTTCTTCAAGCTGAAGCCTTAGATGACACTGATGAGGCAAGACATACAGCTGCAGTTGTTAATGAGTTATCCAGGGAGATATCTCGTGTTCTGGTTTCTCACCCATTAAATGCAAAACGAGCAGCAGAAGGAAAGAATATTGCTAATGTTGTCCTCTTACGAGGATGTGGCATTCGAATTGAGGTGCATTGTCTCAATCCTTCAATGAATCATGGCCATTTTTTCCAGATAAGGCAGTGAGAAATCTAGGAAACTAAATCTCAATTTCTTATTCATTTTAGTCATCAGGAGATGGGAATTGCTTTATCAATTGAAAAACCTCATTGATACTGTTCCCTTGATGTTTACTTTTTTGATGAACAATAACTGAGCCAACATGAGAAACTTCTAGATTATTCAAGTATTGGTTTGGTCCTGGGCTTGGTTGGGTGGTCTTGCTTTTTGTTGTGAATGTCTCATTGTTTGGATGAAAAATTGTATGGGAGGTAAAATTTCACATCTAGCAACACTAAACATCACTGGCGGCATGAGAGGGGCAGGACTGTTGCATTCTGCTGCCATGTCTGTGCAATAATTAAGGTTGCAACAAAAAATTGATGGATTTTAATGTTCTTATTTGAAGATTATTGGGTATAAAAGGAACAAAGAATCCGAAATTTTCAATGAAGACTTGTATCATATGAGATGTTTTATATATAGTCTTTTTATGCTGTACAGATTTGAGTATATTTCTTATTATTATTGTGCAGGTTCCTTCTTTTGAAAATAAACATGGTTTATGGCCATGCATGGTAGCTCCCACTAAAATCATAGCTGGTTTAGGGCTATCATTAGATATTGATATCCTAGAAGCTCCTGGAGCAACTGGAGATTATCAAACACTTTTGACTTCCAAAGCAACGGTCATAGCTAAGGCACTCTCAGCTCCATTGGCGCCTTCTCCCAATGTATTTGTACCAGGGGAGGACGAGCACAAACCAGGACGACCAGATGGCTATGATTTTGGGTTTCTCCATATTAAGGTCTTAACCTTCTAAGTCCGTGTATTATCTTTATCTTTTTGCCATTTTCACATCAACTGCACAATTAAAACAATGCTGCCTTTTGTAGCAGAATGAGATTTTTTTATTGTATAGCCTCTTTCATTCTTTTCTGTTCTTTAATTAAAACTTTCATTTAATCATTGTTAGACAGAAAATACTATCAGGAGCTTGCTAGCATTTTAGGCAGAAATTGTAAATTATGCTGTCTAGTCCCAGACCAAAGACTTTCTAGTAGATGGATCCTTTCCAGGATTCAATGCCCCCAAAAAAAGAATGAGACTGATTGAGCTTAGACTGTAAGAGTTCAGGACATATTCAGCATTTTGTTTGGAAAAATAGCTCATTTTATTTCTTGACAAGGCTAAATTGATGGCTCTAAAAATCATTTTATTGCTTGGAGGCTTTTTTTTTTCTCCCTAATTGCTTTACCAGTTTATTTTGTTCCCTTGTGACTTATCTGGTCTAGATAGAAAATTGTTTGAAAGGTTGAATGCCTGACCTCTATGCTTAGATTACAAGGTCTCAATGTCTTATTGGTGATTGATTTACTTGATTTTTGGTATTTCAGGCAATAGATGATGCAGGCCATGACAAGGCAAGCATTTTGAAAGTTAAAGCATTGGAAGCTGTGGATCGAGCTATAGGCCAGCTGGCCAAGCTCCTCTTGCAGGCAGAATCAACTGGAAAGTTCCAGTACTTCCTTTGTGTCACTGGAGATCACTCTACACCAGTTGAATATGGAGACCATAGTTTTGAACCAGTTCCATTTTCCATGTGCCGGTTGAGAGATTTTGTGGGTGCAGTAGGTGGAGAGTCTATCATCATGGAAACTTCCCTTGATCCATTTCCTCTTCCAGTTGTTAAGGCTGGTGAAAACCTAGTGGAAACTGAGAGCGCAGAAAAGGAGAGGAGCAGCAAACAGCTTAAAGCTTTCAGTGGTGATTCAGTTTGTGAACTTAGTGAGATAGCAGCAGCAAGAGGATGCCTTGGACGGTTTCCTGGGGGACAAATGATGGGTATTATCAAGGCATTTCTTGAACTAAATGCTTGAGCTGCTTCTCTACGAACTTCTAGCGGGCCTGGGGTTCTGAATAAGGTGATTTTTTTGGCTGAAAAGTGATAAAGAAAGAGCCACGATCTGATGTTTCAAAATAATTGAAATTTGAAGGCTTCTGCTTTACAGAAATATGAACAATCTGTTCTAACGTGCAAAATTAACGCAAACCAAAAGTACTGCTATGATCCTTCTCTCTTAGATCCTCAGATACCCATGGTCAGTCCCCGCTAGTGGTCACACATATTGTCCAGTTTTGCGCAATCCATAATTTTGAAGACACCAAGTCTTGTTTCCCTGCTCATTAACTGATGAGATTTGCCTGACCCTTTACAATTTTTTTTTTATTCCAAAAGGCAAAAGCACTTGGTGATTGGCTGTTGAAAACTTGAATCATGATTTATTTTCTGTGCCCAAGTCTATCTCTTTAGCTAGTCATTCATGTCTGTCAAATATTGAATTGACTGAGCTGCTTGTTTTTGTTGCTGCTGTAAAAGCATTTATTTTCCCAAGGCTCACATGTTTTATGATGTGGTTATGCAGATTTAGATCGTGTTTAATAGTGTGGTGGTGGTTGCTTTTCAAATAGCTTTTCGTGTCGAAATACATGTCAAAGATGTTTTTTTATTTTTTAAAAATTATTTTTGATATCAGCATATCAAAACGATCCAAAAGGTACAAACTGCATTTAATTTTAGCAAAAAAAAAAAATTAAAATTTAATCAAATGCAGGTTCAACCAGAAAGCCTAATAAAGCTGCTGGGAGTTGTACGATTGAGAAGCATACCATTTCTGCAACATTGGCACGAGAGGAGTGTTTCACATTGTAATTTACTAATTTGATTAGTTCTAATAAAACAACGTGCGACTAGCAAATGTGTTTTTCTTTCTCTGTTTCTGGGGAGGTCCAAATGGTCTTCGTCGATATATAAAAGAGCAGTCACTTTCGCCATCGCTCTTAAAACGTAGCATCCACCATTTTCTGCTTACATATACCATGCCAGAGTAAACACAGAAGAAGTGCTTGAGTGTGCAATTTGCAATACATTCTGGGATCTATTCAAGTAAAGCTCTGATACTGACGACTTTTCTTGAAGTTTCAAGCTGGTGCTCGAATGCAATTTATATGCTCAAGCTGGTCAAGTCGGGTTGGTCTACTAAAAGATAGATTCCAACTAATCTAGTTAAGTGGAGTCGTTCTACTAAAGCATAAAGCTTTCATTGTAGTTAAATTTCCAAAGAAATTTGAATTTTAATATGACGAGACATTGATGAGATATATGAGTACAATTATATAATTAATTTGTGAAATGTGAAATAAATCATGTACTGATGAATTGAGATGGAATAATGTAGAATTTGTCTGGAAATAGGGTTGAAACTGTTTTTTTTTTTTGTTAATTTTTTAATATTTTTATATTGTTTTGATGTGCTGATTTTAAAAATAATTTTTAAAAAATAATAAAAATATTATTTTGATGTATTTCTAAGTAAAAAATACTTTAAACTTAAATCGTTATAATAATCTTAGACAGGGATTAAAGCTAAAAACAAATTTAAAACGGTAGAAACTCACCTTGGCCGAAACTTGTATCTAAAAGAGAAGGTAAAACTGGCTTGAAATGTATGATTTAAATAGGTGTTTGAAGATTGAATAATTGTTTGTGCAGGAGAGGTCATATGATCTGTCCAGTAACATGGAATTACGACACAAGTACAGTAAATATCCTTCACTTTCGCTATTTATAATAAACTTCTAGAATCATATAACTGTAATTTCTTTCAATACATGTTATTTATTTATTATTTATGATATGAATATAAAAAAAAAAGATGAAATTAGACTATCTGATTGAGAAAAAAGCTAGTGGTATTTATGTTCTTGTAATCATGAGATCTATGTTTAGATAGTAGGATAATTTAGTAGACTAACGGATTGAAAAGAGTTATTGATTATAGTTATTAAATCCGGAATGTTATGGGAGGTTGATCCGGGATACGATGGCTGGACTGATTTTTTTTTTAAATGTGTTTTTTCTTCTTGACAGAGATCTCTCATTTTATATTTTCTTAGTTGGTTATTAATCATTTTCAAAGTTCACCATATAAATATTAGAAAAATGTTTTATTTTTTCAATGTGAAATTTAAAACCATTTAGTATATATACTCTATGTTCACAAGAAAAAAAGTTATGTTTTTTCAATGTGGGATAAAAAACTCTTTTGGTTTAAATGCTTCAACTTAAAAGGATAGTATAATATCTTTTCAATGTGGGATAAAAAACATTTTAAAATAATATTTTAAATTTCATTATTTACAACATGTATAGCCTATATTCACATGAGTTGTTTCTTAATTTTTTTCATATGAAATATTAAAACTTCAAATATTTTTTTAAAATTTTTTCTAGGTTAACTCGAGTCAACCCGTGTAATTCAGGACCCGCTCCCTTGACCGGGTCAACCCCGGATTGGATTTGATAGCTATGTTATTGACATTTTAAATAACCGAGATAATTTATTAGACTAGCTGACTGGAAAAAGATAGTAGTATCAGTATGTTTGATTACCAAGATATTAAATCTATCTTAAAATTAAAATATATGGATGAATTTTATGTGAATTGAAAATGATAAAATAAAAATCCACCTCAAATTTTTTCAATGATAAACTTATTTTCTTTTCAATTCAATATATTTATAACTCCATTGTTTTTACCTTTCTTTCTTTTATATATATCCAATCATTACATTGAGGTTTGGTTGACGTGCCCCACGGCTGCTTCTACTTCCAGGCAAATGTTCCTGTCTTCCCAGGTGAGTCCATCCAAATTCAGTGCATACACTGCCAGAAAAAAGAAAGAAAAACAGTGCAGTTCATAGCACTTCAACCACACAATACTTCATTTCCCACATGATCGCGTCTATTTAATTAATGCACATTAAATTAGGCGTCTACTCATCTTGCATGTGCCAAAAACTTGAATAACATATTAGTACTAGGTCTATACTTTGAATATCATTTCCAAGGTCTAAGACTGACCAACTTGGAAGTGAGAAAACCACTAGCTGGATATGGCCATTCAAGCAACTTTCATAGCAGATCCAGTTCTCATTTCAAGCCCATCAAGAATCTCCATCAGAGGTAAAAGTTCTTTTTTCATCTTTCTTTTCTTGCGATCTTCTTTTTCTTTTATGATCTTGTACTTGTTAGGTTGTTGTGTTTGAGCTTCTATGGATATTTGACTTGATACAGACCAAATTTGCAGTTTCTTTAATCATGTGAAAACTTTTGATTACTGGATTGTCTGCTGAAGAATTTGGTAACCTGAAGTTAACTTGCCTGCATCTTTCTTGAACTTGGAAAGTTCAAGAAAATTGGTCAATGAAGCTTTTATCTAACTCAAAAACCACCACTGTGTCATGTATAGCATATAAGGCAGCTCAATTTTCGTGCAAAATGTTGGTGGTTGCGGTAATAACTGTAGATGTTCCCTGTCCAGAGGTGTTCAGAACAGTTTCCCTTAATACTTTCTGCGAAGGATTAGGCAAAAGGCTCCTGCTACTGCATAAGATTGCATATGTGAATTAGTAGTTACAGAATTGTTCACTTTTCCATTTCTGCATCTTTTTATTTGTCAAGGCTACTCAGACTGAATCAGTTCTCCATTACTTGCCAAATACTCTCCTGTATTGATTTGTAGTGGACAGATTTATTCACAACACGAAATTCCTAAATATTGATTGCTCAATATGTTGTCAATGACTTGTCTTCCTTGTTTTTGTTTCTCTCAAAAGGTTGGGAGCAATGTATTGGGTCTTTTGTGTTGAAAACGAGGCCTAGGCATCCGAGGCTTTCAAATGGAGGCAGAGTCAGAGCAAGAGCTTCTCTGAATGCTGATTTGAAAGCGGTTGGCATTCCTCATCAGTGGTACAATGTTGTTGCAGATCTTTCAGTGAAACCTCCTCCCCCACTGCATCCTAAAACATTTGAACCAGTCAAACCTGAAGATTTATCTCCTCTATTTCCTGATGAGTTGATTAGGCAGGAGGCAAGCACTGACAAGTTCATAGATATCCCGGAAGAAGTTCTTGATATTTACAGTCTCTGGCGCCCAACTCCATTGATCAGGTTTATTCTGATATTACAATCATAGACTATGCGTTAAGGTGTTTTTGTTCCTGGCCCCTGGTCAGAAGTATCTTACACGATTTTTGTTGCATTTAGAGCAAAGAGGTTGGAAAAGCTTCTCGATACACCTGCCAGAATTTACTACAAGTATGAAGGTGGCAGTCCAGCCGGATCCCATAAACCCAACACTGCAGTCCCACAAGTTTTTTACAATGCGCAGCAAGGCATCAAGAATGTTGTGACAGAAACTGGTGCTGGCCAATGGGGATGTTCATTGGCCTTTGCGTGCAGCTTATTTGGTCTTGACTGTGAGGTAGACAATGTTTAAGTTATTCATCAATCTCAACAAGTATTTTCACGCATTGAAATAGGCTGAATCAATCGGGTTTACTCATAATTCGGTTAACTAAAGAGCTATTGTATCATGAACTTCGCGACTTCAATTCCTCATTTCTATAGCAACGAGGACAGTGTATTGCATGGTCAGTAAAATATTCTTCCTTTAACGGGGGGATGGCTAGATTAAATCTAATTATATATGAAAGGGTCGTCTAGGCAAAGTAGCCACAGCCCTGCTATTTTATTTCAGAGCTCACCTTCCTAGTGCCTATCGAAGCTTTTGGTTTTAAAATACACTGATCCTGCACTTAAATTTTGTTACTATTCCTAACTTGAACCATTGGCATCTTCTTCTAAATCCTTGTACAGGTGTGGCAGGTTCGCGCTTCTTATGATCAGAAACCATATCGTAGATTAATGATGGAGACCTGGGGTGCAAAGGTACACCCATCTCCATCAAGCATTACCGAGACTGGTAGGAGAATTCTCCAGATGGATCCGTCAAGTCCAGGAAGTTTAGGAATAGCTATATCAGAAGCTGTAGAGGTTGCAGCTAAAAATGCTGACACCAAGTACTGCTTGGGGAGTGTGCTGAATCATGTTTTGTTGCATCAGACAGTCATAGGTGAGGAGTGCATAAAACAAATGGAGGCTATTGGTGAAACCCCTGATGTGATAATAGGATGTACTGGTGGAGGGTCCAATTTTGCAGGACTCAGTTTCCCATTCATCCGAGAGAAGCTCAATGGGAAAATCAACCCTGTCATAAAAGCTGTTGAACCTGCAGCATGTCCTTCACTGACAAAAGGTGTATACGCATATGATTATGGAGATACAGCAGGAATGACTCCATTAATGAAGATGCACACTCTAGGACATGACTTCATTCCTGACCCTATTCATGCTGGTAATGTGATGTTTCTATTAAAGACTAGATATGTTTAAAGTTTCATTTTCTTCTTCTTCTAATCCTATATTGCAATACATTTTCTACTCTGTAGGTGGATTGCGTTACCATGGCATGGCTCCATTAATTTCTCATGTGTATGAACTGGGTTTCATGGAAGCAATGGCAATCCCTCAGATTGAGTGCTTTCGAGGTAACTGTCTTCCTTCTTATGGACCAGCACCGATACAAGTTTCATTCATGTTGATAGCAGAATTATTAATGAACTGTGAAATTTACAGTCAGATTGTAGAAGTGGGGATCCATCATCCATGCATAAGTTGTCCTGGAGGCAATAAATAAAACGCTAAGCTTACAATTCTATTTCAATGCAGGTGCCATACAATTTGCTCGGTCGGAAGGACTGATACCAGCGCCGGAGCCAACTCATGCAATCGCTGCTACCATAAGGGAAGCACTGCATTGTAAAGAGACTGGAGAAGCAAAGGTTATTCTCATGGCAATGTGTGGACATGGCCATTTTGACCTGAAATCTTATGAGAAGTATTTGCAAGGAAAGATGGTTGACTTGTCATTCGATGAGGAGAAAATAAGAGCATCATTGGACAAAGTTCCTCAGGTGACAAGAAATTGAGCCAGTACAGGTGGTGCTATGTAGGATGAACATTTTAGATTAAAAGGAGAAAATCTTTCTTGTTAGGTGAACAAGAGATTTTTTGCTATTAGATGCTTTTTATTGAAATTTAGTTGTTGCAATTAGGCTTTCAATAAAATACGAGACTTAGACAACAGCATTTGCCCTGGCCCGAATCAGTGGTTCTCTCTTCTGCCACCACAATAATTTGTTATATATATATATATATAAGAAATCAAACATGCACTAGTGGCTTATACAGCTTCCTTCAATGATGGAACACTGTCATCAGTGGTTGTGTTGGAAGCAGCGTGACGAGCTCTTGCTAATGGTCTGATGCATGGTTTATGGCTTATGCGGCTTCCTTCGGTGATGGAACACCATCATCATCAGTTACGTTGGAAGCGACGTGATGAGCTCTTGCTGATGGACTGATGCATGTTGATAGGGGAGCGACAATGAGGCTCTGACAATTTTCTTCTTCTTCTCCTTTGTTTTTCTTTTTCTTTTTATTGAGTCACGCATGGGTCTCCCAACATTCAAAGGTGTCAGTGTCATTTTTTTTTTTTATTAAATTTGATTTTTATTTTTTGTGGTGATTTTGGCTCTGGATTCTTTTTTAACCTTTATTTTTCTTTTAATTTCATCTTTAAATATTAAGTTTGAGTTAATTAAAAATTTAATTTCATAATTTTTCTCGATGAGATAATCATTTTCTCATGGCTCAAGTCACAGACTTAAAAGGTTAACACAAGTTGAGATCGATTCTCTTTTAGATTTTTTTTTTAAATTTTTTTTTTTAATTTTATCCTTAAAACATGGGTTTGTTGGAAGCTAGATTTCATGATTTTTTTTATGAAGTGATTCATTCTCATGACCCGGGTAATAGATTTGAAAGGTTAACTTAAGTTAATATTGGTCTTTTTTTAAGGTCTTTTGTTTTTACACTGATTTTCTTTTTAATTTTATCATTTAATGGTGGATTTGTAGGAAGTTGAGCTTCATGATTTTCTTTGTTTTTATTTTTATGAAGTTATCTCACTTTCATGGTTTAGATCGCGGATGTGGTTGGTTAATCAGGATTGATTTAGGACTTTTTGATTTTTTTAAATTGAATATTTTTCTGATTTTATCCTTTAATATTGGGTTAAGTCGAGAACTAGACTTCATAATTTTTCATGTTTTTCCTTCTATTAGGTTATTTTGTTCGTATAATCTACGGTTTGGTGGACTTGCTCAACTTTGTTGATGTTTTTTTTTGAGTTATTTTTCTAAATTGATTTTTTTTTATTTCATTCATTTATATTGAACTTGTTGGGAATTAGGTATCATATTTTTTTTTTAATTTGTTTTCAATGGGGTTATATCAACCGCACAACCCAGGATGCAAATTCAACATAATAACTCAGGTTGAATTGGATTAATTTTTTTTTGTCATCTTTTTCATTTTTTTTTTGTTTCAATATTGTTTTTAAGCATTGAATTGGGTAGGAAATGAGCCACATAATTTTTCTCTTTTGGCAAGTATTTTTTTTTACAGGTTATCATGATCATTTTTTTTCAATTTGATCCGTTTACTATCATAATTTTTTTATTATATAATTAAATAATACTATCTTATTAGACCAGTCAGGTCTATAACCTGAATCACTTATTTCTCTTACTTATTTAAAACACACAACCAACATGGGTACATCTTCTTCTTTTTTTACATTATATTTTTTTTTAGTTTGTACCGTATTACAATTTCATCTAATTCCTCAATCGTTGATACTTACTATTGAGCTGATATTTAACTGGCTATCTAGAAATTTTATTGGATTGGAGTTTTAATTGAATTGTACAAGTTATTGACTTGGTTAAATATAAATGATTTAATCAAAACCTAAATATTCAAGTTGATTCAATAAAGCTTAATCAAAACTCGACAAAGTAAGAAGAATAATTTTGATCCGGGAAAAAACCTAACCCCTTATTTTAAACAGGTTTAGCATCATTTTACTTAATATAAAAAACATTTTGCAGATAATATCAGTAAGATATTAGTTTATAGTTTTACGTTATACTACAAGTCAAATCAATTTTTTTAATATAAAAAATTCTAGTTCATATATAACTATTTAATATTATTATTAAACATGGTCTAATATACAATCTTGAAATCTTATGATATGATTCCTTATCTATTTCAGATTTAAAATTAAACAGTGTAAGGGTTGTCCCAACATGACCTAATCTACTTGGCCAATCCAAAAGCTACTTGGTTGACCGGTATAAAAATTCTGGAGGTGAAGTTGAGATAAAAAGGATGAAATTGACCGAAAAAACCTTTATGATCCAACTTTTTGTTTAGACCAGATTTTAAATTAAATCTTGAGGAAGTTCCTTTGATGTGATTTAGTCGACTTAGCTGGTTTATAGACAACTTGATTAACCAATAAAAAAAAAATCTGAGGATGATATTGTGATAAAAAAACATGAAATTGATAAGAAAAAACTTCTTGATTTGGTTTCTTACCTAAATCGAGTTTAATTTTAAACTATATGGAAGTTATCTTGACGTGATTCAGTTGACTTAGTCCGTCTAAAGACCAACTGAATGAATATTAAAAAGAGTTTAAGAATGAAATTGAGAAAAAAAAAAAAAGACATGACTCAATTCCTTGTCCAACTTTATTTTAATATTAAACCATGTAAAAGTTGCCTTAATATAAAATGTAAATCAGTCGACTCAGTCAACCTAAAAGCAACATGAACTAATGTTAAAAAAAATTGAGAATAAAATTTAAAAAAAAAATGAAACAAAAATAAAAAAGAAGAGGGAATTGAAAAAATAAAAAGAAGGCGGGGCTCGTTGTTACGAACGTAGGGTAATAAATAGTTTGGTTTTGGAAATTTAACCAGTATCCTTTCCAATCAAGAATATCCACGAGCATTTGCCATAAAAATATATTTTCAAGAGATTATATTATCAATGAGTTGATGGAGTATGGATGAGAGAGATTGCCTCCACAATTAAAATATTGGGACATAATTTAGAAAAAAAATATTAAATTCTTCAATCGGTATGGAGGTGCGTTTTTTTTATGATTCTTAAAAAGACCTTTTGGTCTGATTAATATGCAAATTAATTAAAAAAAATCCCTACCCGGGGGTAGAAAAAGAAGAAGAAGTAATTTTAGGGACTCGAACCATTAGTTAGATCAACTTATAGGGTGGAATATTGTAATAACTTAACCACGTAGCCAAAATATCTTTTTTATATTTCGGATTTTTATCTTCATTTGAATAATCATAGGCATTTTTGCTATCTTCCAAGGCTTAACTTTTATCACGAAGCCTAGCTTTTCATATTATTATTTATAGTTGATTTTTTTTTTAAAAAAAAAAGATACATGCACACACATATACATGCATGCATGCATAAAAGTAAACCTCAATTCAGTCCTGATGATAACCCATTTTTAATTTACGTCCCAGAACTTTTGATTTTTATCAATTTCACTCAAAATAGTATTTAATTAATATTAGACAGTTAATGTTGGTTGCATTTGAGGGTAAATGGATAAAATTTAAAGAATTGAAACTCAACTGATACTTAGGGTAATAAGCAAGAAGCGAGAACCCCTCGCACAAAACAAATGTAGAAACGTCGTCGTAACAGCAAGTCCTGGTCCCTGGTTGTAAATATTGTAGCTGTGAGTGATTAACGTGAGAGCTCCCCCCCCTCCCCCCTCTCTCTTCTGTATCAGCAAATCGCTGGTGCTGTATTTTTTTTTTTCTCATCATCCGTTATCGCGCAATTGCAGCCTCTCCTTTCAGGTAATCCTCAGCAACTTCACCGTCTTGTTCCATTTATCTTCGATTTTCATCTTCTTGTTTTTCTTTGTTTATTTATTTCGTTTCAGTTTATGTTTTAATAATATAGCACACCAGTAAATTCTTTTTTTAAAAAATGATTACTGGATAATTAGCTCAATTCCATCGAATTAAAAAAATGGGATTTTGTTTTAACATTTTAATTTTTTGATGGTATTAAATTTGATGATTATAGATTATGAACTGGGATTAATTTTAAGAGGTGGGTTTTGCAGATAAATACATTTTATTCTGAATTTTGAGGTCTTGAATTGCATGGGACTGTTATTGCTTCTGTATAAAATGGGTACTGATTGAATTTGAATAAATATGATGTAACATGGAATTTATGATTCTAGAAGGAGGTTTTTTTTTGGTTTTGCTGTCACACGAATTCTATATGCTGTGTTATTCCAGCTTTTGATGTGTTTTTAACCATGATGCTTGATCGTGAATAGAATTGAGGAACTGATTTTAAATGGTATGATTTCACTTTGGCGCATTGCTCTTCCTGTAATTATTTACTGTTTTTGAGTGCAGAATGTGGAGAAAGTAACTCTAGTGTTTCTTGGTAATGCTGCTTTGATTATTTCATATGATTTTATCAGTATGGTTTCTTGATACAGGTCAGAGTTAGTTAAGCTAAAATGGCGAGTAAAGGTCGAATTCCACCTCCTCATTTAAGGCGTCCTCTTCCAGGATCTGGTATAGTTCATCCTGATTCATTTGGCTCAGGACTACGTCTGCCGCAAGGCCCTTTTCCTCCTTTTGAGATGTTGCCTCCCCCGGAAGTTATGGAACAGAAGATTGCTGCACAACATGGAGAGATGCAAAGACTTGCAACGGAGAACCAGAGACTTGCAGCAACTCATGGAACCTTGAGACAAGAACTTGCTGCTGCTCAACATGAGTTGCAGTTATTACATGCTCACATTGGAGCTGTCAAGGCTGAAAGAGAGCAACAAATGAGGGGACTTGTGGATAATATAGGCAAGATGGAAACTGAATTGAAAGACGCAGAACCTGTAAGGTTGGAATTGCAGCAGGCACGGGTAGAGGCTGAGAATTTGCTTGTAACGAGGCAGGAACTTGTGTCTAAAATTCATCAGTTGAGTCAGGATCTTCACAGGGCCCAGGTAGATGTGCAGCAGATTCCTGCTCTGATGTCAGAACTCGAGGGTCTCAGACAGGAATATCAACGATGCAGGTATTGGTTCTATTTTATCTTGTTGATTCTTAATTTACCTTGGTAAAAATTAATTTTAAATGTTTGAACATTTGTCTTTAAAAAATGCTCCATTCTAAAGCATTGTGATACCCATGTCTGCTCTGCCAACTTAATGTTTCCTTTAATTGATGGTGTGCACTTTTCCTGAGTAATTTTACCCGCAAATCATTCTGTTGGACTCATTTTTCCTCATTGTTACAGTTTTCATTTCTAAGCTGAACATGCTTGTGTGTTAACTCTTATGAATGATTTGGTTTCACTTATGAAAATTCCATCATCTTTTATCGTGTTGACTGTGTAGGGTTTCATATGATTACGAGAAGAAATTATTTCATGACCACCTTGAGCAACTTCAGACGATGGAGAAGAACTATATCACAATGTCTAGGGAATTGGAAAAGCTTAGATCAGAATTGACTAAAACAGCGAATGTTGATATAAGAAATGGTAATCTTGTTGTTTCTTTTGCTCATTTAGAGATCCTTTTTTTTCTAGATTTTGTTGCATATTATACGAGGTTCATTTTCTGTATATAGTTGCAGGAGGGCCTTATGGTGGCCCTGCTGGGAACGAGAGTGAGGCATCTGGGCATCCGGCAGGAAAAAATATATATGAAGATGGCTATGGCATTCCGCAAAGCCAGGTGAGTCAAATTCCACTTTGACGGTTGTCATAGTTACTATGTCTCGGTCTCTTTGATACTCTAATCCTATCAGTTTTTATTATTAACATTAATGTACTTACGAAGGGATGGTGAACTATACTATAGATATGCATTAGAAAATGTATTGTTGATTCCTCTTTCTGTCTTCACTTGCCTTATTAGTAAAGATAGTTGATGCAATAAGGTTAATTTCAATGAGATGATTATGTCTGAACAACAATCTAACTTCTTGATTTTTGATTTCATTGCTCCATCATGACATTAGGCTGGACATTAAAATTTTGTTTTCTTTTTTCCCCTGGAAACTAAATCTAGGGCTTATTAGGTTATCATCATTGTCGTCGTCATCATCATTATTGTGGTTGTGGTTGTTTTGCTTGTGTGTCAAATGAGTATTGCTGAATTGTGAATGGCTTATCAGTGGGTTCTTCTTTGGTAAATTATTTAGAATCCCTTAATTGTAAGAATTGGCGTGGGTTCTTTATACATTTAAAGACAGTTTAAAATGCATGCAAGTTTTCTGGTGGATGCAAAAAATCCTTGACATGCATATTAGTGAACTGGTGCTGTATATTTCTTGGCAAGTATGCAAGTTGCATTTTCATCTTACATTGAGATTTGGAATAAATTATATGCTTATGTGTGAAGCTTCAGAAACGTGAGGGAATGATACTAAACTAGAGAAACACGTGTAAACTGCTTCTGCAATGATGATAAAACATGGAGGTGGTTTCTGGATGTCAGGAACTTGATTGCTTCTGAAATTGAATTTATCAAAGGGAAAGAAACAATACAGCAAAACAAAAATAGGCAACTATTCCTGAGAGAATATCTTGATATTCTTTCGACTTTCTTTGAAGATTTTCCTAGGTATTTGAGGCAGAATAATTATCTCAAGTATGAATGAGTAAGAGCTTATAACTAGAAACAAGGCAGATATTTGGTGATCATAAAAATCAAAAACTGGTTTCCAAAGTGTTCTTTCTGGTGTGAATCATTTTAAGTTCTGGCCAGATATAATTGTAATTGAAGTTATGATTGTAATTGGAGTTATGGTATCAGATGGCTAATTTTTTTTGGTTACTGCTACTTCAGACTTGCCTGCCAAAGAATCGAGGTTGTTATAATTTAGACCCTCTAGTAGTCTCTTTCAGGTTGGACATGGAGCGCATCTATATAATGAAGCTGGTAATGTAGCTAATGTTTGCAATTGATGGCTATTATGCGGTAGGAATTAGTTGGTACAAAATTGGCTCCCAAGTGGTTCCCAATTAAAGCCTGTTTTTGGGACACAGATGGAAAATAATCAATTTGATAGTGGTGACATTTTGAAGAAATGTAACTGCTTGTCATAAGTGAATTGAAAACTTACAATCGGTTAACCAAAAGCAAGCCTGAAGAAACCAAAATACATTTTGGGGCACGCATAACGCTTGCTATATTTAACTATGTTTGCAACACAGATTTTGCCATGCAAAATCAACACAAAAGGCTGTTGATGGGGCAAAACTAACCATATGCTATTACAAGGCTCAAACTGATCAGGGCCAACTCTGTTGGGCATGGGAGTCTTCATTGCTGTTGTCTTTGTTGTTTCCTTTGATGGCTCAATTTTCTGTCAGCTTCTGGAAATAAAAATGAATTGATAGAATTGTGGTTTATGTAACAGGGACATCCTGCTCTTCATAACTCTGGTGCTGCAAATATTGGTGCTGTTGGTAATGCTAGTGCTGGTACTGCGACTCCTTATGCTGGGGCTCAATCTGGTGCTGCGCCCTCAAAACCTGGTTATGAGGCACCAAGAGGCCCTGCCTATGAGCCACCAAAAGTACCTGGTTATGATGCATCAAGATTGCCTGGCTATGATATGCAAAGGGGACACGGATATGATGCTCAGAGAGGGCCTGGATATGATGCTCAGAGAGTACCCGGTTATGATCCACAGAGACTTGCTGTTTATGACATTCAGAGAGGACATGCATATGATGCACAAAGAGGACAAGGTTATGATGCGCAGAGACTACCTAATTATCATGCATCCAGGGGTGCTGGCTATGATGCAGCAGCATCCAGGGGTGCCACTGGGCCACAAGGGCATGTGGCACCACCTGCAAACAATATGCCATACGGGTCTGCAACTCCACCAACTCATTCTGGAAGTGGGTACGAAGCACCAGCTAGAGGTGTCGCCGGACCACATGGGCAAATGGCAGCTGGAAACAACATGCCTTACGGGTCTGCAACGCCACCAACTCGTTCTGGTAGTGTGTATGAGGCATCGGCTAGAGCTCCAAACCCTGCCAGGAGATGAGCTTAAGATAATGTACTTGCAGTGAAATATCAGCTAACATCCCTCCTTTCTCAAACCCTCTTTCTCCCGGTTTTTTGGTTTATAAGCCTAGCTATTGTTTTACGGTGCACCATCCAGTAGAAATTCTGCATTGGTCGAGCAGCTACGCGTTTTCCCTGTCTTGTTTCTCAAGGTTCACTAATTTCCCATTAGTTCTCATATGTTGATCCTCTGCTTTGAAGGGTTATATTGCAACAATGTATTACAATCTTTGAGCAATTCTATCTCTGCACCTCTCGCTTCTATTTGCGGTGTCTAGTGTGATGGTTAGGGGAGATTTTCCCTGGCAGTTTGCTGTTAGATGCCCCTCATTAATTCAGGTCTAGTATGGATATGAATTTCTTTCTTTTCTCTTGGAACTGGAGTTTTTTTTTCGCAACCATTGTTAATTTGATGCCTGAAATATGAATTGCTGTACTTAACAAATCGAAGTACCCCGGATTAATGAAAGTGAGGATCATTTCTATAATGTAGCTATCCATAAACTACATAAAAATAATTATATCAATTCTTTGTAGTTTTATTTAAGGATGAGGAATGAATTTATCTCAATGTAGTTTGTAGAATTTCTCGCAGTTTTATTATTATTATTATTTACAATCTAACTTGTGCTATTAACAAAATCTAATTGGTCCTGGAAAATTAATTTAGCTTCACACCCATTGACTTTATTTATTGAAACAATGTAATAATTTTGCTTTTCTACCTAAAATCATTAAAAACATTTGTACAGGCTTCCAAGGTTATAGAAGATTTTTTACATACCTTATTTGTCATTTCTAATTTAATTAGGAATAAATAAGTATTTTTTTCATCTTAATTATATAATAAAACAATCAAAATATCATTGGAAGCAAAAAAAAAAAAAAAAACTTGATGTTAAAGGATATTTTTGTATTTTCCAACACCGGAAGAGTTTGTGCGGATATCAAACTTGTGACACAATTCACATTCATATATGATTGAATAACAATAAAATATTGTCCAATTTGTCCCTCTTTGGTTAGAAAATTAAGCACATCCAAGTTAATTGATTTTATTCAGGTTTATTATTGAGCTTAATTTATATTATTTTGTTGGATATTTTATTTAGTAGACTATAAACCTAATTGTTGGTTGTGATGAAGTTTTTGGTATTTATATGTAATTTTCATATTATGGAGGGTTTTGACGAATTAATAAAAATTTGAGTTTTTTTCTCCTCTTCCCTTTCTTTTCTCTTCTCCTGCTCTTTTCATCTTTTTCCTAATGTTTTCTTCCTCTTCTTCCTTTTTTTTCTTTAAATCATATTATTTTGCATCATCATATAACTTGTATGAGTCTTTTGTACATTTACAAAAGAATGTTGAGTCCTCAAGAGTAATATTGTTATTGTAGGATCTATATTACCAATAGCCAGAAAGATAAAATATTATCCATTAATTTTTTCTTATAATTTTAAATTGATGATGAGTGTTTATTGTTTTGTTGAATTCTAAAGAATGCATTTTTTTTTTTTCTGGAAAAACACAATTTACAAATAGTTAACCCTTAGGGATCATAGGGCATAGATTTAGATTATTTGGAATGTATTTATAGATAGTTGTCTTGTTTAATTATATAATTCATGAAGATTCTAACCGGTTAATTTGTTTTACGAATCGTTTTGCAATACATTCATCATCAATAACCTTTTATTCCAAAAAAAAAGATGGATAACCTGTCGTCCATCCCCTTAATAAAAAAATAAAATCAGGGCTAGGCGCACGGGCCTAGTCTGTTACGGGTGGGCTAGGCGTTGTGCCTTTGTTTTTTTTACCTTCTGAAAAAAATTTACCAGATTCACTTACTTTTCAGTTTTGACATGATTTTTACATATTATTATAATCTTTTTTGAATTTTAATAATTTTGTTTTTTAATTATTATGTATCTGATCTGAAAATACTAATACTAATAATAAATTATTCATGAAAACTCGATTGAAATTGATTTTTTTATTAAAATATTTTAATAGATTTTGAACATAATTTATAATATTTATGATTTTTTTTAGCTTTTCATTACATTAATTATAGATATATTATTTTGATATTTTTTTATTAATTTACTTAACAATCATAAGATATTTTTTTTAACAGAAATAATTATTCTAATTAAAAACATTGCATTGCATTGACTAAGATAAACAAAACATACATAAATATAAATTTTTCTTTCTAAATTAGTGGAAAGTGAAAATCAACTAACTTTTTGAAGATAAATAATGAATAATATGATCCTTAATCGCACGACCATCTTTTTTTTTGCCTTTTTTTCTTTTCTTCTTGTCGTTCATATTGAAAAGGGCAAGTCATCTGTGCTCTTTTTTGCTGCTTTAGCTCTTCACTACTGCTTTGTATCCCATTATTCATCACTCCTTGGAGTAACCTCACATTAATCTTTAAGTACAGCTTTATCATCTCTATAGCTTTATTACGTGGACAGAATTAACTTTTGATTCAAGCAGTTAACGATGATCCTCACATGAACATGAAGTATTTGGGTAGCTGCAGTGTCAGCGCCCCAGTTGTCAGAGAAGGATAGTATGCAATGATGATCAGATCTGTACGTAGCTGTTTATATCAGAGGCTGATAAATTTTAGGGAAAACACAGGAAGCATATTAACTTGCTCGAAGATACAATCTCTAGCCATAAAACTAAAAAAGAAGAAGAGGGTTTTTCTTTTTTTAAGTAATTTGACCAAATTAAGTGAATCGCTTTAATGAGGAAACACATGAAGCATATTCTATTCGTTATTAATGGCTTCCGAAAGTTCTTCATGACTGAGAAAAACAAGTCTTTAAAGTCCAAATCATGTGATACATATGCAACTCAAACTTGACCACCCATGATCACTTCCCAAAGGTTTGTGATCCACGTCCAAGGAGGAATCCACACCATATGTTGTTGATAATTTCCAAGGCCCTGAGTTACATACACCAGGAGCTCTTGAGATAGCGAATCCATGGATCACTGCTTGCTTACACGATATGTTCTTGGCACATTCATGTATGTGCTTAGTATAATTTCAATATCAGGGTATATTTGTATTCATTCATGCAGCCATTATAACAAAAATTAATTTTAAACGGGTGGATTATACATGTTATGACTGCTATATATCCTCTACTTGGATTGAAATCTAAAATGATCATGTGAAAAGTAAATTCGACTGATCCCATGCATTCAACAAAGAGTTATGCCACAATAAACGTCAGCTATTTTAATTTATTAAGTTATTTGTTATGGTAAAAAATGTTGTAAATTGCAATTATATATGCTCAAGATTAGAAGGATCGAGGGGGATGGAGCTGTGCTATTGTATCATCCATGACCGAGCTTAGCCATGGAGGAACTGAAGATAAGAGACGAGATTAATAATTAAAAGAGAGAGGACATGTAAATATTATCTTCAGTATATACTACGTACATGTGTTGTAGCAACTAAACATCCGAGAGGAAATACTCAAGAACAGTACTGATCAGAAAGCATACGTCTTGGTCTTTGGAGAATCAGCGATCTTCAATGTCTCTTCAACGAGCTTCCTGGCCTTCCTGCTTCTTATTTCAACTCTCATGCTCTCACTCTTCTCAATCTTATCATAAGGTTTCTTCATCTTCAAGAACCTCATTCTGGATTTCAAGAACACCATCAACCTCTCTAGTCCCATCATCACCATGGCTAGCTCTAGCTATTTAAAATTACCTGCTATTCAAGTAATCAATGATTTTAACCGCTTTTAAACAAACACAGAGATGAAAAAGGGAAAAGAAGCTAAAGAGTACCTACCTACCTACCTCAAAGGAATTACTTGCAAGAAGATAAAACTTTAGCTGGGAAAAGAAATCAGCAAGATTGTTTTCTTATAATTATCAGAGGACCAAAATTAAGGAGTGAATGGCGGTACCACTTTCGAAGAGGAGTTAACCAGGGAGAGCAGAGGAGAGAAGAAGTGGAAGGGAACAAGTGACAGAGATGAAATGAGTGAATGTATGTAACTGTAGAGGCAGACAAACAATACTTATAGCTTTTTATGATTTTCCATAGTTTTGATACGATGATATCTCAAGAACAAATTTAAAAAAACAAAAAAACTATTACTTCAATTTGTTTTTTAAAAATAAATTCACTTCTGTGGCAGATTACTACTGCACAAAACATTAAATTAAAATAAAAACCCTGGTCAGGAATTAATGGGGGTGTGTGTGTGTGGTCCTAATTAATAATTAGAAATCAGCATGACCGAGGGGCTGCAAAAATAAATTCCTGCCGTGTACAAAAGTACTGCAATATTAAATTTCAAGATCAACAGAGGAGAAAGGTCAAATAATTTGTTAATGGAGGGAGGCATGACATCAGCTTACAGAGGCCATCAAGTTGTTCGAAGGATGAGTTTGACTTTACACTTTAAGTAGCTTAATAAATTTGAGTGATAAAATTATTTAAGATATGATGTTTGCAAAATAATACGGGGAATTAGCTCCTTGGTTGTCTTCAAAGGGTGTTCGTGGTAATAATAATAATAATTAGATAGGAGTGTTGTAATCCAATTTCAACTTCTTCTTCTTTTTTTTTTTAATTTTTTTAAATAATTAAAAAAAACATGTTTTCAATGCATTTCGGTTATTTGCATGTTTTTTTGTAATTTTTAATTATTTCTTTTATCATAATATTGAAGTTAACGTTGTTTTTGTGAGAAAAAAATATAAAAATATTAAAAATTAAAATAGAGAGTAAAATAAAACAAGCAGCTAAAGTGCAAAATAAAAAAAATAAAAAAATGATCAAAATAAAATGGATTTGTTTGGGGATTAAATAATAAAAGTACAATGGGCTAAGAGTAAAATAAAAAAAATAAGGAATCAAAATAAAATTGAGTTACTTGAGGACCACAAAAATAAAAAAATACATTGTTCATTCTCTTCCACCGAAACCTCAACCATCATTATTGTTTTTAGATAATATGAGCTGAAAGGTAGAAAATAAGAAACCGTCCCAAAAAATTCAAATATTTTTTTTGTTAAAATTTAATATATTTTGTATGTTTTAGATCGTTTCGATGTGCTGATGTCAAAAATAATTTTTCAAAAATAAAAAAATATCATTGGCATGCATTTCGACACGAAAAGTTATTTGAAAAGCAACCGCAACCACACTGTCAAATACTCTCTAAACCTTGAACCTAATTCATCTTCTCCTAGATTTTTCTCACAAAAACCCTAACTTTGTCTTTCTCTTTCTAAATTCAAAACTTCCCTTCTTGATTTCTCTCACATTCAATCTCCATTTCTGCAAGACTACCACCATTTTCTTTGTTTTGAAGCCCTATACAAGCCCTCAAATAATTGAATTCAACAATCCTTGCATCATCATAAATGAGGAGACATAGAAAACAATTCTTAAAACTTCTCTCTTTAATTTCTCTCTCCTCCAACCTTCAAACAAGGTGAGATCACTATCATTTTTCTTCCTTTAATGAACATTGCACAACCATATAAGCTTTTAACCTAATGAAATCTTTGTGAGAAACTAGAGAGAGAAAATCAAGAAATACTTAAAAAGGAAAAATCTAGTAGCACACTGCTATTTAATGATGCTAAATCTCCTTATATGGCCGACAATGGCTTACATCATTCCTTTTTGTTAGTTTTTCTTTTTTTTATCTTTATACTTTTTTTTAAAATATATTATTGTTTTATTTTTACATTTAACCTATTTATACCATTCATTTTTTTATTCCTTTGTAATTTTTTTTAATGTTTTTTTCTTTACACTTTTTGTTTTGAAAAATTTATTCGACACAGACTAAAAAAATAGTGTTTTACCATAGTAATTGCAACATTATTTTATTTTTTGACTGTGTTAAAAATTAACTTAAAATTTTATATATTTTTATTAATGCATATGATCTTTATTATATTTTATTATATGCAAGTTTCGATTTTGTGATTCACGGTTATATTTTTTACTTTATATAAAAAAAATATTAATAATACGTGCATATTAATTTTTTTGCGTTGAATAGACATGTTAACACTTTATTTTTTGTTTTTGTTTTAAGAAAACTTATCCGACCCGCATCAAAACCCAAATCATATAACTAATGCACTTTCTATTGTGCAGAGCAGTTGAATTTTGTTTTTAATTTAAGAAACCTCGAGAACTGTATAATCAATTGACTCCGTGCAATACGAGACAAGGTCTTGCTTGTATGGACATGAATGTAGCATATGCACTCCTTCTTGTGTTTATTCCCTTGTCTAGTTCTACAATAAATGAAGATTCTTACCACTTGGATTTTCTTGAACCACCCACCTTTGTTTCGCGACCCTCT
>Ga0307514_10001402_pt1 | contig 29876 bp, 24 predicted proteins | sample 16_EM_MG_FD_203088 | JGI IMG/M metagenome (GOLD analysis project Ga0307514, IMG submission 203088) | Populus trichocarpa ectomycorrhiza microbial communities from riparian zone in the Pacific Northwest, United States - 16_EM | ecosystem: Host-associated > Plants > Roots > Unclassified | place... | reverse complement strand
ATACGATGCGACCGGGCTCATAACCTGTTGGACCAATCCTGGCGCAGAGGGAAGCGTACGTCGACTTATGGTGCAGCTGCCAAATTGGTGATGCGTATATTGACTTGTCTATTCATCTATTTGACACATACACAAGCAAAGTGAATGCGGCTCCGCCGCTCAACCCTAACACCACGTGATGACCGCACTCAAAGTCTGCCCTACAAAGCAATGGTCTGGAACTGTTCCTAACACTAGTAACACTTTTGTATGCAATTGCCACCCCTCATAAAAGTCAAGGGGGCGTTAGGTGGTGAGGTGTAGAGCTGAGGAAGGTCGTGCGCTCTGCATTCCACTGGGACAAGGAATAATAGCATACTTTTGACACTCTCAAGAAGGCACTCTGCAATGCTCAAGTCCTTCCTCTGCCTGACCCCAATGCAAACTATTCCCTGGACATCGATGCTAGCCAATATGTGGTGGGCATGGTGCTCTCCCAGGATTATCACCGGGCAGAGAGGGTATTGGGTTCGTTCACCAGTAAATTACACACTGCAGAGATGCAATACCCCACCAATAACAGAGAACTCCTTGGTATCTGAGACATGATATTGTTCTGGAAGTTCAACCTACCCTGGGCCGAGCAGCCGTTTTCGATACATACAGACTACCTGACCTTACATTGGATCCTTATACAACCATACCTCACCATTCGTTCAATGCATAGTCTGAAGGTTCTCCGGAATTTTAACTAGGAGCTTCAGCACATCCTAGATATCGAGTATCAGATAGTAGTTGCGTTATCTCTCCATCCGGATATCTGATAGGAGCGTAGTGATCTCATGGCACTTGAAGCTATGGCAGCCGGGGAATGTATTGTTGGTATCAAGCCGGGCAGAATTGATGACGAACGGTTTAGGCATATTGCACATTTCTTGGCCAACTGGAATCAGTGCCCCCACCACCCACCGCATCAATCAAGGAGCGCAATATAAGGGTATCAGCACAATGGTTCGAGCTCGAAGAGAATGGCGTCCTGTGTTTACATGATGATTTAGTGCAGAATGAGGTGGAAAAAAAATGCGATGGCAAGGTAGATGTTGGCATTAGATTTGGCCCGGTGGCTTGTAGCCCCCATGGGCCTCGCCTGCCCCCATGCTGAGGAGGAGGACTAGCTTCGGCACTGGTAGTCGGCTTTGGACTCGGTTGTGATACTCGGCTTCGCCGAGTATGGTCTTTTCTCTGTATATAAGTCTAGTGTTTTCCTTCTCTTGTATCGATAGACAATTGAGCTTCTTCATCCTTTCTCTTTTGCTTTCAACAGTAGAAGCGTGGAGAAGAACATATAAGGACAACAGAAAAGGGAGAAAAAATAAGGGCAAAAGAAAAGGAAGAAGAAGGAGAGGCAGAGAACAATGCAAGGGCAAGGACGAACAACACAAAAGTAGAAACAAGGTCAAAAGAAAATCACGATGAAACAAAGGCAAAAGAAAAGGAAGAAGAAAGAGAGGCAGACAAAATCGCAAGGGCAAGGAAGAAGGACGGTGAAGATGAAATAACGACAAAGGACAATGGTGACAAAATGGGGACAAAAGAAAAGGAAGAAGAAGGAGAGCCAGAGAAAAACCCAAGGGCAAGGAAGAAGAACAGAGAAGAAGAAACAATGGCAAATATGACGGAGAAAGAACGAGAGGTAGGGAATAATGCTATTTGGGGACGGCTATGTATTCCAACAACCATGAGGCAGCGAATTGTCCGTGAGGCCCATAACACGAAAGCAGGGGACACTTCGGTGCAGATGGAACATATTTCCACCTAAGACACAGATATTTCTAGAAGAAAAGATGGGAATAAACGCAGCGATACATTGTGGACTGCGAATGATGCCATCGAACCAACCACCAGAGTGGGAAACACAAGGGCCTCTTGCGACCAGGAACTATAGCAAAAGGTCATTGGCAAAGAATCGACCTCGACTTCATAACAGATCTGCCGATCTGAGCAAATGGCCATGACTATATTCTAACATGGGTTGACCACATGACAAAGAGAGCACATTGGCGAACCTGTAAGAAAGCAATCCACGCACCAGCCTTTGCGTGCATATTGACTGAAGACATTGTGATCCTGCAGGGACTGCCACTGCAGGTTGTATTGGACCGCGATGTATACTTCACAGCAGACTATTGGGAAGAAGTTGCAAGGATTTTGCAGATGAAGCTGCATATGTCTACAGCATTGCAACCAAAAACAGATGGTCACTCTGAGAACTGGAATAAAACTGTTGTACATTATTTGCGAGGCTTCACAACTCATGATCAAGCCATTTGGGACGACTACCTTCCACTGGCAGTATATGTTAATAATTCTTGCATACCCCCTTCGACAAAGCACAGGCCAATCCAACTTGATCTTGGATATGAGCGGCCTTTACCGCTGGACTGAATAGCAGATCTCCAATGGCATAGGCCGATGAATTGGCGAAAACCTTACATTGCTGAGAATTCCTCAAATGATTTTACCATAGTTTGTGAGTCACAAGGGATGAGCTCCGCAATGCTCAAAATGCACAGATGGCCGAGGCAAATAAGTCACGAAGGCCGATCAATCCCACCATCACCGCTTGTGCGAAGGTTATTCTAGATAGGAAGGATTTGGCAATCACAGATGCCAATGTCAACCCAATGTGCCGCGAACTGGGATATAGTTACATTGGCACACATAAGATCCTCCGAATATGTGGGAAATTAATTAAACTAGATCTTTCAGACAACATGACAATCCAGGATACTGTTAAAGTCAGCAGACTCATGCTGCACCAAACAGCTAATTCAAAGGCCTCATAGTATCTGCTGCCACCACTGGTACGCACAAGCCGGGTGGGCACAAGTTATTTCATAGAACCAATTGCAAATCACCGAGCAAGCTCTGATAGAACTGGTTGGGAATATGAAGTTAGATGGGAAGGATGGGACGAGAAGGATATCACATGGGAGCCTGAGAAAAATATTACAAAAGCAAAAGTGACAGTGAAGCAGTATGGAAGGATATAGGTGTGCGGCCAAAAGCGAAGAGAAAAGCGAGATTGAGGAACGCATAAGAAGCAAGTTTCATTTTTTTTTGTGAAAAAGAAGTTTGTGTTTTATTTGTTTCTTTCTCAGTTGTGGCGGTGAGACGGGAAACCCACATTGATTTCTATTCGTCTGGATCATCGACAACCATTGTGAAGGCATATTTGTTGTTTGATGAGTGTATTTTGTTTCTTCGAGAGGTATGTTGAAGATGATTGGAGTAGGTTGTGATGCATGTGGTCATCATCGGGTGTGGCTCTGCTGCCTAAGTGCGGCACTGCGAGTTGCATGTGTAGTTAGCTTCAGTGAGACTTCAGTTGAATCACCAATGAAATTCACTTATACATATACGAACGAGGTCTACTTACCCACAACATATTTATACAGATCAAGAGAATACCAATCAAGCAGGAAAGGGTGTTTTATATTGCTTATCAGATTCATCACTTGTTGATAGCAGATAGGAGACTGAATGAAGTCTGCAAAAACAAAATCTTGGCCACAGATTATTTTGAGGTATAAATTGCATGTTTTATGTTTTTTCTTATGTCAATACTCTATTCCACTTTACCCTGAAGATACTTCAGAAAACCTCTATTTTGTTGCTACATTGCAACAGATATGTTATAAGAATGAAATTTCATCAGTATTGATGTGGTATGTACTGTAACTATTGTCTATCTTTTCCACGGTAAAAATAATTCGGTATGCAAATTTCCTTTAATCTGGTAACCAAATGGTACGTATATTTAGGGATTCGCGGTGAGTTTGATATGCCCTACATTAAAGAATGCCGAAATATAACTCTTAAAACTCCTCTGGCTACCGACCGCTCGCTTAGGAAGATCAGACGAAGGATGCCGGGGGTCTGTAAGTCAGTTGACCTCCATCCAAAACCAATACTTCTGACGACTTCCAACACTCCGGTTGCAATTGCGCGTACAAATCACAATTATAGAAAAAAAGAGTATAAATATCCCACCGTTACCTATGTGCACATCAAGAATTTCTAGTAATAATGCAGAAAGCCGCGCTCAAATGCAGTAACAAGTACGTTGCCAATCACAGAACGCCAATACGAATTCCCCGACGTAGCCAATGCACCTTTTCTTAACACCCGACAGTATTCTGCAACCAATCCATCGTAAGTTGCCTCTGCCTCTTCTTCCTCCATTCTTCATCCCTCTGTACCATATCCCGCAACATTCCATTCTCTCTCGCCGCCGGCAGCAATCTCACAAAGTCCACCAGCTCCATTCGTTGTCCTCCTTCCTCATTCGGCCCCACCGTCCCACTTTCCGCATTCTCCTCATCATCCTCCCCGCCCGCCCACATTACCTCCTGGCCTGTATACACCTGCCCAAATGACCTGAACAGGTCCTGCAATTCCGGGTTCGCATCGTAGACAGGCAACCTAACGCAATTCACTACCGGCGCAGCGGTCATCATCAAGCCCGGATACTGCAGCACCGTCATGTTGTTTTGATTCACCCGGTGCGCATAAACAAGCATGCGGTCCATCTCATCATCGCTAACCTTCACCTCTGGGGAGATGATCTTCCATGTCTTGGTGTCGGGGATGGTGGCAAACATTGGGCTCAAGATGACCCAAGAGGGGATGAGGTTGATATACTTCTTCGTCATCCCTGCCTCGGTGTATGTCGGGTTGAGCGGGGCGCCGAACTCAGATGGAGTAGTGGCGAGGTCCGAAGGTGCGATTGGGAGGAATAGCCGGCGGAGGGCGGTGGGCTGGGAAGCCATCATTGCGACAGGATTGGTGGAGGAGCCGGAGTATGCGGGAACAGGAAACGCGCGTATTGTGAGACGGCTGGTGACGGGGTCAGCGACGGCAGTGATGACAATTGCAGTGTGGTAGGTGAAGGGCGCGGCATTGCTGGGGGCTGAGGCGCTCAAGATTGACGCGGGGCCTGGAACCGAGGCGTCGAAGCGGATTTTGATGAACTGGCCACGGGAGAGAAGGTAGCGGTCTTGGTTGAAGACTTTCGCGATGAGGATAGTAGGGGGGGCAGGAGTGGGTGGTTGTGTGGTCATGGTGGTGGGGTGGTGGAGATAGGTGGTGGCGGTAAGAACCAATGGGATATCAACTACATGCCCAGCCAGATTATCTGATTGTGTCTTATCTGCTATCTAATCGCAGCTGACGCAGATGGATCGGACAGGGCCATTGTCGCATTCTCAGGGAGTGAAATCCTGGCAATAAACCTTCCACCCCTTCGCCCCCGCAAATGTGCCGATCATCCCCATTACGGTTCGGGCAAGTTTCATCAATAAAAACTTGGCATAGGCGTCCCGATTCATCCGAATCCTGGTGCTAAGATAAAGTTTGCCGAGACGACAAGACGACACGAAGATTTGCCTCACAATCCTACCTCCTTGGCCACTAGGGCAATCTGTGTGATCATCCGCGCGACACAGAAACCGGTTGCCCGGATCAACAATCTGGTGTTTCACCACTGAAGGTTGTAGATGCTGCTATTGTAGTCATACATGATATTTTCCTTGAGCTATATGAGTTCTCAAATTAAGTGAAAAATGTTGAAAGTCGGCTTGAAAATATTGAAACAAGAACTTGTAAATTGGGTGTAGCATCTACATGATGAGGTTCAGCTGCTCCATGATAACTACGCAACGCTCAGCAGCGCTTCCAAGAAGCTTTGAAAGATAAAGAAGAGACGCACCGAGATCAGCAGCATAACCGAGAAAGGAATGAACAGCTGATGGATGAATTGCACACATTCATGCATGGGTATATGTTTTTTTGTTTGTTTTTTTGTTTTAATCATACTGTATTCACTCTATTTAGAGTATGACAGCCCCTTACTCCCCTCCGCCTCCGGGCTAGCCGGCTAGATGGCGGAGCTCCGCTCCTACTACCCGTGCATGGGTATATGTTATTGGGTGGTAACACGCATTATCTCCTCGATGGTAAACTGCTAGCAGTTATGGATTCAATTTAATGTTTAATGCTAATATTTGACAGGTTCTGTCGACCGAAAATCGTTGTGGCAGCTAGCATACAAAAACCAAATCCCTTCTTCACTTCCGCTCGATGAATACGCAGCTTTAACACACACCGAGAAGCGAAACATATCGCAATTCGTGGCAGTGATGGTTCACAAAGACGGCCGTTTCCAGGTCGATGAAGAACAAGAGATGTACGACCCTGTACAAGAAATTTTACAAAATTACTTTCAATATCTGGGGATCGATGTTATGGCCAAATACAACAGACACTACCTCAAACCTTATGCGCCGGATATATTGTTCTCGCTTCCCGGTCTCGCCGGACATGCCCTCGCCAAATGTATATTTGGAGTCATGGAACTGAAATACTGCAAGGATGAAGACCCCAGAAAGAACACAAACCTTGGACAGCTATATGACTACCTTCTAAAGCTGCGGAAACATCAGCCTTACCGCTCCCATTTTTTCGGTATCCTCTCAAATACCCGCGAGAAAAATGTGATGTGTCCGGTTGTACGGAAATACAACTCAATTTCCTGTGAGAACATCATTAGATTCCTGATTGACAACATCGGAAGTCACAAGCCCCGTGAACTACCTTTCTCGCTCGATACCCATCACCTATGGCGTGTGCTCGGGGTATCCAGAAGGTCCTGTGTCGCCGTATTCAAGTGTAGTGTTTATACCACTTCCGACATGGCTGTAAAAGGCGCGTACGGCTCGCATCAAGCCAATATCCAACATGGGCTGGTTACACTACGCAAACTCGGAAGTCATAGTCATGAAAACCTTCCACAGCTTGTGTACTCTGGACCCAAAGACAAACAGTTCGGAATGACACCAGTCGGCGAGCCACTTGGCATGCACCGATTTGCCACTGCCAAGCAGCTTCGAGGCGTACTGAAACGTATTCGCGCTGAAAGGTATTATCAATGGCCTAGAGTTTCTCCACAGTCGTGGCATTGTCCATCAGGATATCCGCCGCGACAATATCATTACCAAGCACCAAACTGCGGTCATCATTGACTTCGACCACTCTATTGTACTCTCAACTCTATCCCCGGGTGTACAGGTGTTGTACGAAGGCGGCTACATATGCTCTCCACAGGAAGTTCTACTAGCCTCCAACCCACAAAGTACAAAATATACCCCAAACTATCCCACGACCTTACCGCCTTCGTCATGCTTCTCATTGACCTCCAGTTTCCGCTAAAACTTAAGAGCTTCCGAAGCTATATGGTTCTCGAGGCAAATTCGAAGGAGTGCGAGGAGTTGCTTCAGTTCTGGGATGAGATGGATGGTAGCGCTATATAGGTTCAGTTCGTGAGAGCGGCTAAGAGCGATGAATATGACGCGCTCATGAAGCATCTGGAGTTGGTGGTGTGGCCGAGCACTGGCTATATTTGAGGGAGCTTTACAAGCTTGGCCACTGCATCGTCTGGAAGTCCATTGGTTAAGGGCATAGCGTCTAAGTGTTGACACGAGAAGATGATGGAGAAGAAGAGAAGATGATGAATTGTCTGTCGATCCAAAGAGAAGGAAAAGTATGGACTTATATATGAAAGAGAGAGAAGCAAAACTCAATGCCGACTGCCAAAGCCGGAGCCCAATGCCGAGTATCAGTGCCGAGCCGGCCAGCACCGAACACTAGGGAAGCCACCGGGCCAAATCCCTAGTCAACACTCCCCCTTTGGCCCAAGGCTTTCCAGACGAAACAAAACCAAAGAAACAAACGAAAGTCTGAGATCCTCCTCTGAGTTCCAAATCCCATTAAATCCAAATGCAAAGAAAATCCAAGCATACAGTGGAGATCCAGCCGGAATCCAAATAAACAGTGCAAATCCAAATACACAATCTGAAACACAGGAAATCCAACAGATCCAAATCCTACCCGTGATCCTATCCAAGTCCAATGTCCTCTACATATTCGCCGAGTTTAACTCCCCCAAGGGCCTTAGTGAGAGCATCTGCTAGTATCTCCGTACCGGCCACATGCTCGAGCTCGATCTCGTCTTTGGCAATGGCTTCCTGAATCGAGTGGTACCGGAGTCGTAAGTGCCGGCTATCAGATTGGAAGTTGCCCCAGTTGAGAGTCGTAATACAGTTTAGGCCGTCATTGAGAATACGCCGGGTGATACCTCTACCAATTGCGATCTCTGATATGAGATCTCGCAGGCAGTCGATCTGCACTTTGCCGTGTGCAGTGGCAATCATCACTGCTTGCATTGTCGATTGGGCTACTATGCTCTGCTTCTTCGACTTCCAAATGACAAGGGTCCGAGGGCGTAGACGACAATTCCCGAGGTGGACTTGCTTGTGTCTGCTTCTCCCCCCAAGTCTGCAGCGGCGTAGCACAGGATTGACTGAGAGTCATGCCCGAGGCTTGAGTCATAGATCGTTAATTTGTAGTCGGATGTGCCTCGGAGATATCGAAGTAGGTGCTTCACGGCTTGCCAATGTAGAGCCGAGGGTTGGGTGGCATATCTGCCCAAGACTGAGGTTGCATAGGTAATATCTGGGCGAGTACCGAGAGCGGCATAAAGAATCGAACCAATAGCCTTCTGGTATATTCTAGCTGTTGGCACGGGATTTGGCCCGATGGCTTGTGTGGCGTTGGGGGCTTACAGCCCCCGACAGCCTAAGGGTGCGGGCATCAGGCCGGTGGCTTGCGGCCCCCATGGCCCGCCACCTGCCCCCATGCCGAGGAGTAGGGCTAGCCCCGGCAGTGATGCCCGGCATTGGTCTCCGGATGTGATACTTGGCTTTGCCGAGTATGCTCTCTCCTTTCCCATATATTTGCCTGTCTTTCTCTCTCTTTGCTCTTTAGACAATCACTTTTGTACGATAGTCAATTCAATATCTCTATTCGTACTCGATTGATCTCAACACTAGCGTCGAAAGGCTGCTATCCAAGTTCTGACTGTATGGCATGCGGCTTATATCCAACTTCCATCAGGGTAGATCGCTTCCGGCAGTCGGTCATCTCAAAATGATCAAGTACCGCGGTGGTGTCTTATGACTTCGGAGCTTCCTTTGCGCAGTGGCGCTTTGGAATTCATATGCTGCTGTGGAGAGACAGTTGTACTAAATTACAACGACTTATAATATGCTTAAAATGGTACTACCACGCAAGAGATCAGAAATATAGTGATACGTACATTTTGGAGATGTTACCAAAGATGGCGAGGTGGGCATCAACATATTTTATCCAGGCGATGTACAGAAATTGCATTTTCAGATTCATAATTGCTCCCAGCAACCGTAATTCTTTGTTAGATGATAATTCTAATCTAAGGAAAATATTACGCGTAATCAAGATTGGCAGTTGTGGCTGTCAGAGTGTTGTTGGGGTTGCGTTGTGTCGTGGGCGCAACGAAATGCCGAGCGTTTTTGTTTTTTTGTTTTAATCATACTGTATTCACTCTACTTAGAGTATGACAGCCCCATAATCCCCCCCACCTCCGGACTGGCCGGCTGGATGGTGGATCTCCACTCCTGCGACCCATCGTCCCCTTGTGACAAAACAAAGACAGAAAGAAAGCAAGCACCTGAAGAACAGTCAGGTAGAATACTAATGAAAAGGGATGAAATCAGGGAGAGCTCGTGGGCTCATATTCCTCCGCCAGTTGCCTGCCAGCACTTATTCCTGTGTCGATTTTTGGCGGGAACTTCCCGACATCTGTGGCTGCCAGGAAGCACATCACTGCTTTATCGCACTTCTCCATGGCGAGCAGCTCACATACTTGCACATGTCGGCATTGGCCTGCTCTCCACCCAGTTGCTTTTCCGACATCTCTGCTGAGGATTTACTGCTGATCTTTCCATCGGCTGCAGTGGCGGAAGAGATGTTCCCATGTCTGGACTGCTGTCCTGCCTCCGCCACCGCACAACTAGCATTTGTTGTTGTCTCGGTGTCGGAACTGTTTCAGGTACGTGCCCTCAGGTGCATGTTTAGACTTCAGTCGGTAGAACCTGGTGGCCAGAGGCTGCACAGAGTTCATTGGGATAACTTTCTTGTTTCCAGCTTTGCATTTCAGCTTGTAATGGTGATGCTTACTGCATTTTTCGGCTTCCCACTTAGCTTTCACCGCTGTCTTTGCATCAGAGATTCGTCTGGGCCTGTTCGCCACCAATATTTATTATCGCTCTTCTATTGTGCCTCCTCTGCGGCCCTCTCTTGCTAGGTGAGCTTGGCGATCTGCATCCTCATTTCTGGGGATGCCAGTGTGTCGTGGGACCCAGTAGATTTCTATATCTATGTCGGCTTTGCGGAGATTCCTTGTGCACTGGTTAATCCACCTTGCTAGAGGACATCCTGGCCCTGGTTACATGTGTTCCGTTCATCGAATAGCTGCTTACGAGTTACTGACAGTGTGGTCAACCGTCCCGTCCGACGGCCGGGGACGGTAGGGCCGTCCGAGTTCTTGCCAGGACGGACGGGACGGCGCAAATCCGTCCGTCCCGTCCGAGGTTATAAATGACGGCGTGACGACCGACAACGGCCGGGGACGATAGAATCACCGTCCCCGGGCGTCATTGGGCGGTTACAGTTATATTTAGATGAAACCCAAGAACTTCACATATTTAGAACTTTGTAAGGCTAATGGATACGGGCTGACATACGGGCTTATGGATATGGGGCTAGAGGTACAAGCTGACATACAGGCTGATAGTACAGGGCTGGAGATACGGGCTGTCGATGCTCAGCCATATTTATCTATACATCGATGAACCTACATTCAAGTATATACCAAATTTATATTATTTTTATGATGTACATTGAACAAAGTCCATGGATATCGGTAGATGACCGCCGGGGACCGCCGGGGACGGAACTGATCCGTCCCCGGCCGTCCTTGCCGTCCGTCCCCGTCCATTATCCAAATGTCGGCAGCGTCCCGGGGACGGACGGAGAGTTGCCGTCCCGTCCTAATCCTGGGTGATGTCGGACGGACGGGACGGTTGACCACACTGGTTACTGAAGACAGCTACGTTCGTTACTCCGTGTGATTGCTGTGTATCACATTACTTTACTGACTCCCGGAGTGCAAGTCCGATGGCCCACAGTTCTGCATCGTAGACATCCATTCGTCCGGTGCCGCGGTGGCTGCCGAAAGCCCTCCAGCTGTCTCTGTGCTTGCATACTGCCGCACCTCCCACCCTGCCGTCATCGGATCGCGATCCGTCCGTCCAGATGCCGAGCGTTTCTCAGTGCGCCAACGTCATAGTACCACCAGGACATATCTCGAATCGGGAAAAGGCAGTACAAAACTACTTGCGAATACTCTCTTCGATTTTGAGTATTTAGTGGTGGAATTATTGGATTGGTCCTGTCGCAATCCGATGAATACGCCATGCTCAGCCACCACGAGATAACTCCACCGCCACATCGTGACAACACACCCAAAAATTATGAAAAGACATACTACATGACAGACATATTTATTGATAATGTTGGATAGCTTTCATGTCTCTGTATTGTTGCTTGCGTGGTGTTAAGTGAGCTCTACAGCACAAGATTAGCTTCGTTCAATATCCTAGTAGAGGTCGTACATGGAGCTTTCTTCGAAACTTTGGTTAGTAGGTCTCGGAAATTCAAGTACAAGGTAATATTATTTCTTGGCAGTCATCGTGGTCAGGGTGAATTTGCTACATTGCCTGCTCATAAGTCCACACGTCGTCATACATATTAACCCTCGAGTTATCATCATTACCATTGTTGATGTCCACCATAACCAAACAAAATAGTTGGCGAAACTATATCACTATATCACCATTACAAGAAATTTTTGCTCATCGTTGTTTCCTTTTTTTTTGCACCAAGCATGAAGTATGGGTAGCTTGAGTACGATAGGCGATGGCGGATGGGGAGGGGTGGTGATAGTCCGTCAGACCGCTAGTCTTCCATATTCCCAGATCACCGTATAGTTTTGGTCAAGATTATGCATAATAGGGTGATGCCTAGGACTGGGATTACAGTTTCACTTGTACTAAGCAATTATTGCGATCATGATACACTGATATGGCCTATCCAATCTGTGGATGATCGACTTGGTATATTATAGTGTGAATTATGTGCCATAGACACGGTTGAGAGGCATATTTAATATCATCACTCGGTCACAACTGCATCACTCGCATATGTATCCATCATTCAAATGACTGCCGGCTCTTGCAGACCTGTAGCCTTAAACACCCTGGACGGATAATCATATCCAAGACAGAGCATGGTCTTCCCCGGGCGGGACGGAATTTTGCATCCCTGCGGTCGGGGAGGTGGTAGAGTAAATGTTCTAGTCCATTCACGGAGGCGCTTCCTCCGCGGAGTACCTAGTCAGTTCACGGAGGCCCACCGTCCGTGAATGAACCGTCCATTCACGGAGTCTGTACCCCACCTCCGTGAACTGACTAGTTCGTTCGCGGAGTCAGTCAAAAATTACAAATACTCTGCTCTGCACGCATGCATGTGCATGCACTGGCATGTACGTACACTCAGCTCGCCCTATCCAGGTGAATTCAATTAGAGCGACCGCGTACGTTCAGCGCAGCGCAATTGAGTACATTCATCAACCGCATACATTCAACCCAGCGGAATTGGGTACATTCATCAATCGTGTACGTTCAGCGCAGCGCAATTGAGTACATTTATCAACTGCATACGTTCAACCCAGTGCAACTGGGTACATCCATCAATTATGTACGTTCAGGACAGCACAATTGAGTACATTCTTCACAGCGCAACTGAGTACGTTCCATAGATTCTATCGTAAAAAAAATATTGGCCGCCTTACATCTACCATCCCGCATCAAATTCCGTCATTCAAAGAGGCTAGCCATTGAGAACTTACTCTTCGGGAGGCTGCTCGTCCTCAGTCCCCTGCCGAGCTCATCCAAGTACATTGTAGGTGTAAAGGCAACTGCACGACTATTCGTTGCAATTATTTCAAATCAAAAGCCGACTGCACACTTCATTTCCATGGCCAAGATGATGGTGCGCAGTGAAATACTGGACCTTCAGCTGCGCCATCAGGTACTTTCAATATCGGAAAAAACACAAGATCAACTCCACCGGAGCCAAGTCACAATCTAAAACGCCGTCGAACCAATACACAGGGAGATGCTTGCGTGGATACTGCTCTCACATCTGTGGAGGATACTTCCAATGAGAGCAGTGATTTGACAGACCTGGACACTGAGGATGAGGAAATTCCCGAGGAAGAAGAGGTCACTGGAAAGGAAGAGGAATAGGAAGAGGAATAGGAAGAGGAAGAGAGCAATGAGGAGGGAGATGAGAAAGATGAACCGGTTTCAAACGATGGCATGGAGCACAGTGTAATTGTAGTTGCATCAGGACATCCAAGAGGCATCCGATTGTAGAGATCACGATGATGTATAGATGATTTATAATTTTTCATTGACTCCGTGAATGAACTAGTCAGTTCACGGAGGTGGGGTACGGACTCCGTGAATGGATGGTTCGTTCACGGAAGGTGGGCCTCCGTGAACTGACTAGGTACTCCGCGGAGGAACCGCCTCCGTGAATGGACTAGAACAGTAAATAGACATCGTAATAACACTAGATGGAATTCTGAATGTTAGTGATGGGGTGGTAAATTGGCACATGGATCATGTGGGAAGAAGAAGTGGAGATGGGTATCGTAATTGGAAGGAAGGAGCAGCTTATCGAACCACTCTATGTGCAGCACAACCACTATCTACAATTTGTTGCTACCCACTTAGCAGGAACCAGACGAACAAAAGATATAAATAAAGGTATTTCCGGTAGGGTTCTGGAAAATACACCATTTGAAAAGTCACAGATTTGAGGAACCTTTGGTAAAAATCAAGCTTTTCTTAGTAACAACCTGAAGGCGTAAGCAATAAAAACCATTATGACTTTCAAAAGGTATGAGATCCAGAGACTCCGTGAGCTTTTTTACTACGCAATCGGCAAATTTCATTTTTCATGTGCGTGGAGAAAAGGTACGAAACGTGCATATCCGACTAGCTGCCTTTCAGATGGTGTGACAAACATGAATAACGAACAAATTTGTACGAGCGATAATGGTGTGAGGTTGATGCGACAACTATTGTTACCACTCAAAAGTTCTACTTGGCTCCAAGGTATAACGCATTCGCAATTATGAGTGACATAAATAGGACTTGCTGTGTGTTGACGACAAGTACGATGAGTTAGCAGATGGAACCAATTTGTGTGATTCTTAGGAAGGTGTAGTACAGATGATTAGGTTGATCAAGGAGGTGTGTGCAGCGGTGAGTATTTGTGGCTATGTCGCACGCATTGATGCATGTGCATGTGCATTCGCGTTAGTGTGTGCATGACGCAAAGCAGGAAGCCACTACCCTGCATTCAGGTATCACAAGCCGGAGGCGGGATGCAATTCGGGCCGGCTGCATCGGCTATTCGTGAAGTTCCATGTGATTCCATATTTCGTCATTTTGCTAGCACACCCTTTTTTCCGGCGGTTATTAATACTCAAGTCGAGCAGCAGTAAACAAAATAGTGCCCATACACACCCAAGCACTGCGCGGTATGTATGATTTTGTTTCCCTGTACTCTTTGTGTGGTCGTTGAGGTCGATAATTGAATAAATAGGATCTCCAAGACTTCAAATTAGCATTCGATCATCTATCAACTTACACCCATCTTTGCGGCAGCGTCGGCATTCACCAACAACACATCATGTTCTCACCGCGTAACTCTGCTCTGGTATCATATTGCGATGGAATATTTACCCGCCTCTCTGCTACCTCGACAAACCCCACCAATGATTTCAAGCGAACTGATCTGATCGCATTTCTTTCAATTGTCCAAAGATGTAACGTCGACTTCCTTCCAATTACGTGGCAACCTCATCAGGGAAATCTCGGAGAAGGTGGCTCTGGAACAATAAGCCAGTCTACATCCAACGCCGACTTGCCCCTTGCATTTAAGCGATTTCACTGGGACAAAGATTCAGACAAGGACTATTTACCGTTGATGTCAGAGGTCTTGATATTGAGTCAACCCCCTGTTCAAAGTCACCCAAACATTGTCAGCCTCGAAGGAATTTGCTGGGAAATTAAGCCAACCACGCTGGAAGCCGTCCCGGTACTGGTCTTTGAGAAAGCCTCATGGGATCTACAGCAGTTCATGAACGTGCAGGAGGGGATGCAATTGTCAACCGATGACCGGCTCAAGATCTGTGCTGACATTGGAAGTGCCATCATGACATTGCATGCATATGGTTCGTCTCCGCAGATGGCTTTTGCTTTGCAAATTGAATGTCTAATAAATACATAGATGTGATTCATGGCGATGTGAAGCCACAGAACGTGCTAGTTTTCAAAGATACTAGTGGCGAGACGATTGTGAAGGTCGCCGACTTCGGGTATTCTACTCTTGTCGCTGGTGGACCTCTTGCAAGGGGCGAGGCTCCTGCTGCGGGTGACAAACCGGCCGGGCATCCCGCTAATGAAGCAGGAAATGTCTTTCTGCCCAAGGCGAGACCATGGAATGCTCCCGAACATCACTTCGGAGGTTTCACACCTCCCGAAGCGAAATTGACAGATGTGTACTCCTTTGGTATGCTCTGTCTTTGGGTACTGGTTGGGAGCGTGCCTGTTGTGCAGAATAGTACGGAATACGAGTTCAAAGGATCTACCGGGGCCCTTACTTCGCTTGAGCAACTGAAATATGATGACAAGATGGAACACTTTGCCAACCAACTCATGGAATCGATGTCACTGGAGAGTATAAATGCCGAACATAGGACTCGTCTCAAAGAATTTTTCAGCTTGACTATTGCACTCAACCCAACAAAACGAACGTCTGATTTCGGAAAATTACTTGATCTTTTAAACCAAACACGGTAACTTCACCCGATGTCACCCTAACCCATCGCTAAGAAATTTAGACCAAACAAACAATCCCATTCTGCGGAACATTTAGAAATGACAACGGATTTGTCAAGGTTTGCAGATTTCCGGGTATGGAAAAATCTATTCACACTTATCCAAAAATCTTGCTAAGTACTGTGATTCAAGATTGCTAAACACCTTGCCGATTTCATGGAGGCCAACTACCGTGTTCGCATCCATATTAGGGATAGCCTGGAGAAAAACTACTTCAGGAATAAAGATGCACCTTTTGCTCCCGACGTCGCATTTCAGGTGGCCTTCTGTTACCACATTGGGTTTGGAGTGAAGTCGGATGAGAGCAAATGTCATACCTGGCTTGATAAAAGCAATAGAAAGCTTGACGATTTGAAGGTTGAAAAAGATGCAGTACAGCCCACGGATTGGAAGAATCTGAAGATGCAGAAGTTCAATGGACATCTGATTGATGTTGACATTTTCTATGAATATCGAACATGGGGATTCAATGCGCTCGAAGAAGCCTGGAAGGAGCACGAAAGAGAGGCTGGCGATATAGTGCAAGTGTTTGGTGAACTCCATTTCATTCCATTGGCCATGTATAAAATCATCGGAAATTTTCTAGATGAATTGGGAGAATTTGGGAAATCAAAAGCCCTGAGAATGCGAATCAAAGACCAATTGGAAAAAACCGACAAAGCTCATCCATATTACATTTCCTCACTCGTTCAGGTAGCCAAATCACATAGCAGTTTAGGGGAGTGGATGGAAGCACGAGTACTTCAGGAAGAGGTCCTAAAGCGTGTGGAAAGCGTTCATGGACGAAACAGCTTCGAGACCATAATCATAATAAGCAACCTCGGATCAACATTTCGGCATCAGGGGCAATTGAAGGAAGCAGAAGAACTGCATTTGCATGTTGTGGAAATATCTAAGACGGTTCTAGGTCTAGAGCACCCTATTACCTTGAAGGGTATGGCCAAACTCGCATCGACATACTGTGATCAGGGACGATGGAAAGAAGCCGAGGAGCTGATTATGCAGGTTGGGGAGACAAGGGCAAGGACTCTCGGCCAAGAGGATCCATCTACCTTGCGCAGCATGAGCATCCTTGCATCAACCTACTCCAAACAGGGGCGTTGGAAGGAAGCTGAACAGCTGGAAATGCGAGTAGTGGAAATATTGAAGAGGGTGTTTGGCCAACAGCATCCAGAAAGTTTGACCGGCATGAGTAATCTCGCAGCGACATATGTGAACCAAGGTCGATGGAAAGAGGCTGAAGAGCTGCTTGTACAAGTCACGGAGTCTAGAATGAAGAAAATCGGTCGAGAGCATCCAGATACCATGACCAGCATGAACAATCTCGCATCGACATATAAGTACCAAGGGCGATGGAAGAAAGCTGAGGAGCTGCATTTCCAGGTCTTGCAGACGTCGAAGAAGGTACTTGGCCAAGAGCATCCAGATACCGTGACCAGCATGAGAAACCTCGCATCGACATACGCAAGTCAGGGACGATGGAAGGAGGCAGAAGAGCTTGAAGAGCAGGCCCTGAAGACGACGATGAAATTATTTGGCCAAGAGCATCCAAGTACCTTGTTCAGCATAGCTAACCTCGCATCGACATACCGGGGACAGGGACGATGGAAGGAGGCCGAGAAGTTCGAGGTGAAGGTTATCGAGACAAGGAAAAGGATCCTAGGCCATGAGCATCCAGATACATTGACCAGCATGGATAACCTCGCATCGACGTACAAGAATCAGGGGCGATGGAAGGAGGCCGAGGTACTGCAGGTGCAAGTGATGGAGACGAGAAAGAGGTTATTTGGCCAAGAGCACCCGGACACCATGACAATCATTAGTAATCTGGCAACGACATATAGGTCTCAGGGCCGATTGACGGAAGCTGAGGAGCTGTACATGCAAGCTATGGAGACATCCAGGAGGGTACTTGGTCAGGAGCATCCAAACACCATAGTAAGTGTGAGTAATCTCGCGTCGACATTTTCTGAGCAGGGGCGACTGAACGAGGCCGAGGAGCTCGAGACGCAGGCTATGGAGACGAAAAAGAGAGTACTTGGCCACGAGCATCCAGATACCTTGTCCAGCATTACCAACCTCGCAGTAACAATTTGGAAACAGGGGAGGTGGAAGGAGGCTGAGGAACTTGAGGTGCAGGTCATGGAGATGAAGAAAAGCATACTCGGCCAAGAACATCCAGATACATTAATCAGCATGAATAACCTTGCATCGACCTATACAAACCAGGAGCGATGGAAGGAGGCTGAGAAGTTGCACGTGCACCTAATGGAGACAAAACAGAGAGTGCTCGGGCAAGATCATCCTTCTACCTTAGCTAGCATGCATAACCTCGCAACGACACTCGGGAATCAAGGGCGATGGAATGAGGTTGAGCAGCTGCAACTGGATGTAATCAAGATGAGAACGACAGTGCTTGGCCAAGATCACCCATCTACCTTGACTAGCATGAATAATCTTGCAACAGCATACGGAAGCCAAGGGCGATGGAAGGAGGCTGAGGATGTACAGCAGCAAGTCTTGAAAATGAGAATGAGAGTGCTCGGTCAAGAGCATCCAGATACGCTGGCTAGTATGCGCGAGATTGCATCCATATATCATGGCCAAGGACGAGCGAAGGAAGCTGAGGTGCTGGATTTGCAGATTATGCAGACAAGAAACAACGAACCTGACCAAGATTACACATCTACTTTGACTACCATCGCCAACCTCGCATCGATATACCAGAATCAGGGCCAATTCACGGAAGCGGAGGAGCTAGGGAAGCAGGTTATGGAAACAATCAAGAACCCAGATACCGTGACCAGTATAAGCAACCTCGTATCGACATCTTCGAACCAGCGGCGGTTGAAGGAGACAGAGGAGCAGGAGGAGCAGATAGCGGGGGCGAAGGAGAGGGAACTTGGTAAAGAACATCCAGACACCTTGACTAGTATGGCCAACCTCGCATCGATATACCGGAACCAGGGGCGATTGAAGGAAGCAGAGGAGCTGCAGGTTCATATCATGGGGACGAGAAAGAGGTTACTTGGTCCAGAGCATCCAGATACCTTGACTAGCATGAACCACCTGGCCACGACATTTTGGGACCAAGGGAGATACAAGGACGCTGAGGTGCTGGAGGTGCAGGTCATGGAGGCAACCAAGAGGGTCCGTGGCCCCGACCATCCAGATACCTTGGCTAGCATGTCAAACCTTGCATCGACATTTTCGAAACAGGGGCGACGGAAGGAGGCCGAGGAACTACAGCTTCAAGTCATTGTCGCAATGCAGACGGCTTTCGGGGATGATGATCCCGAAATTCTAGCTGCTATCGCTAACTTTGTTTCACTACCTGAGCAACAAGTGGAGCCAAAGCACCTGTCGGGTAACGACCAGCAGGGGAATGATGAAACCGAAGGCATCGAAGGAGAACAATCGTTGAAAGCAGAGGTAGGCAGGTTTTAATCACAATTTATAACTGTGGCTTTTGGATATATCATTACAGTAAAGGCAAATTTCTGACTACTATGGTTACAGGGCCCTGATACAAACCCGCAAAACACCAGGAAGTCTCCTAGGAGTGTGGTGACCGTCGTTAACCAGCCGGCCGAAATGAACAGTGTCGCCGGATTGGATGAACTTGGAGAGAGGAAGGATTCAGAACAGTATTCCGGCAATGTGTAAGTGAAGAATGATGTTGGATGGCATATAAATGAGCTTGGCGGCTGAGGGAGATTGCGCGGTAGTCGTGTAGCTAGCGTTGAGGCGGAGATATCATATGGCGAAGTAGCCAACTGAGAGCGATATCATATGTTCCTCCTCTTCAGAGTGAAGTATCAAACATGCAGACTTCTTAAAAGTCCGTTTCAGGTGGGCAGATGTCTACATGATCCCAGATTACGATTTGTCGGGGGGAGGACATTTGAAGTAGGGACTAATACTAAGCCGGGTGATAATTGGATGAAGCGAGTGATGCTGCAGTGACTGATTAACTCGGATTGGTGCTCATGCACACACATTATAAGATTCCTGTTGGGGCACTAGAGTTGTATGCTTTGTAATTCGTTACGAAATGAGAGTGTTTAACCAAAAACCCCTAAAACAGGAAGCGGCGATCCTACGCCCTGGGTGATGATTGCGGGCCCTGAAGCGAACTATTGAGAAGCCTAGTGTCCAGATGATTGCGCATGCTCCGAGCCGCACACTACACCCAAAACGCAGCTAGCGCCATGCATAACCACATTACATAGTAACTTAAAATAAGCCGAGTACTTCTATAAGAGCACATTATCGGAAGTTCACCGGCCCCGGAAACTTTAGGCTTCCACGCAGAGAGCTTTCGGTACGCAGCATTGTAAGTGAGGGTAGGAAGCTCTATATTCCACGCAATGTTATTATCCTTCTATCTATGACTCGGCGACTACAATTGAGTTCACTAAGAGCTAGTTAGAATCGGTCATCAGGTGCACCAGGCATCTGGATAGTCCATCCTGTCTGGGCAACATCCTGCTCGGGACTAGACTATGATTTTCGGGGTAGAGAATTTTGCACCGTGTGTGTCTAGGGCAAATGGTTCTCGGATGGGGGACCTACCTGTAGTCTCTATGATGTCATGATATACAAAATTAATTATGGGAAGCGGCGAAGTCATGTTATTTTACACTATTTTTCGTACTCAGCCCCTTCACCGGCATTGCAATACCTAAAGCCGCTCGCTTTTAAGCCTACAGCAAACTAGTTTTACGGCATCACGGCACCCCCGCAGCTAATTTTAAGGGCCAAATTTGGCATAAACACCAGCACCACCAGCGAATGCCTACTCCCGGTAGCCACCAGTTCCCTATACGTAACTGTATGAGGCCATAGGGTAGCAGACAGCTGCCCTAGACCGGCAAGTCCATCAATATCACGACTGGACTGGATGGCGATATCGGACCTCGAAAGACCACAGTCACCCCAGAGTGTCGCATCCCCTGAGGTACGGTTAGGTCGAGGCATGCACTTAGGGATGGAAGCTGCCCTCGTAGAGGAGAGGAAGTTTCATCCGATCGGAGAGTTCTTCGGTGGTGTTGATCAGTTGCTACCGGTAGCAATTAGTCCTGTAATGTACAGAGCTACGATAGTATCTTTTGCTACGTGAAACAGTCAAATTAACTCACAGCAACAGATCTAAGTTAGTACATTATTAAATCAATATCTCAAGATATTCAACCTGATATAAATGTTGGTGATGTATGGAAACTGGTTTGAGCAATCATAGTGCATTAGTGTGAGGGCATTATTAGCTTATGTATGCGCTAATAACCCATGTAAGCTATATGCATTGTTAGTGTGGTTTCCGGGTGCAAGAAGTTAGCCACCGGTGATGATATCAGAGACGTTTATTCGACGGAGAATGTGTTTCATTTCCTCTTTGCAGGAGTCATTTTAGCTCTGGATGGGCCTTGTGACATCCTCATGCTTGGTTTAGCAATTATTTCAAGACATCGTAAGATAATAGCGTTGGTGTTCGGTTTGTTCAGATATATGGGTAATCTAGGATTATGGAGCCCTCACGCTCATAGATTGTGAGACATAAGTAAGTTCGGTAAAGATAGGTTTTAGATAGTAGCGACCACCAAGCTCATAACCCGCTACAATAGATTATTTAATATTTATCAAAATACTGCAGAACTTGACCTACTGTGCTATCAGTTGAAAACATTCACAAGATTGGTATCCGCTCATTGTAAAAACCTGAAACGTGTGACATGAAAAAACTTGATTCTATTGTTGACTCAGGATTTATCCGGAAAGGCCTCTGGAATGGCCAGGAAGGTCATATATTCTACTGGAATGACTGGGGAGTGGTTGCTAATATGACTGAAAACAGAATGTACCTCTATGACGGTCTTAAATGTACTTTTTCTTGCCTTTACACACACAAACCGAAATTTATTAAGGCACCAATGTATGAAGAAAAGGCATTACTGGCAACTGAAGTGCCTTTACTGGGTACCTTGTCGTTCCTCATTTTGAGTTTTGGCGGTGGGAATATCATTTCATATGTGCGTGCCTCTTGAGGGTTTCATTATGGATGAGATGAGTGTATTTTCATTTTTGGTGTGAGAATGCCTTTCCGAGGGCCTTTTCCGAATGTTACTTTATCAATTATTAGTTGTTTCGCACATAAAGTGTTTTGCTTCTGTATGTTGCTCACGGCACCTTCACTTCCGTTTGAGTATCCATTGCTGCCACCACCACCACCACCACCTCCTCCTCCTCCTCCTTCTTCTTCTTCACCACTGCCGCTGCTGCTGCCATCGCCACCGCTGCTACTACATCCGCTATGCCCCCGCTGCGTCACTGCTGTGCTATCACCACAACAGCCTATAATGCTACGCAATAGTGCTGTTATAGCATCCTCACAGCCAGGAGGGTACACTACCTTTAGTAGCGCGTATGGCCAGAGCTACATGAACCTGATATTTGTGGTAGGTGAGAGAACAGCATAAGGACTGAAAGGGCATTGAGACAAAGGGTACCGAGAAAAATGGCATCCCTAGCACAGGGAAAGGGCCCAAAAAGAAAGGGCACAGAGTGAAGACCACAGCAAAGATACGGTAAGAAAGGGCATCGAAAAGACATGGCGAGAAAAGGTCACATAGTGAAAGAACACAGAGAGAAAGTAAACAAATAAAGGCAATGTAAAGGATGACACCAGAAAAGGCCCCACGTATCTACATTTCCAGCGTAATTACCATGGTGCCTTTAACTTCCACACAGCTGAACCCCTAACGCGGAAAGGAGACTTAAATGTCGTTTCAAGATTGGTATACCATGTAGAATGTCATCTTGCAGTATCTTTGGGGAGGTGCCTTTATGAGGTTACATTTCAGGGTCTCTTAAAGTACTGGAGAGTGATTTTGAATGTTCTGACTAATCTGTTTAGAGTCATGCACGAACTGTCACTCTCCATACCGTATATATAAAGGTGTTATAGGTGTACTTCTGCCGGAGACATGTTACAGATCTGACGCACGGTCACTTCTGTAGGAGCTGATGCATCCTGTATATACCTCGGGTCTTTCTTCTTTTCTCTTCTCTGTACCATAGAATACACGCACACCTTGACAGATATCGAATTACGTTTCTTGCCAAAGACGCTCGTCAAACTTGAACATCTTGTCCTCAATGCGAAGCATCTGAAACAGAACTTCTTGTATGCGCTCTTCCCTGCCGAGGTAGCAAAACTCTTTTACTGCTCGAAATCATTCCTGAGATAATAGCCCAGTCCAACGGTTCACGGTTTCTCACATTTGGAAGGAATATACGTCCATATCTTTCGGCATTAAAGACGATCATCGACTACTGTCCTGTTAGTCATTTCGAAATTCAACAGCTAAAGAATTCGGAGGAATTTTTATATTATTATCTACCAGAGGTGTGGCTATCAAAGAGAATGAAAGACTGGGTCTTTGTATGAATATCCCTAGAGTTTGAATGAAGCGGGTGAGTAATCGAGGTAGCTATAAATTGCTAAGGCAACGCAGAGAGTGGCGGCAAGCTCACGAGAAAAATCGTGGGTGCGGATCCTGGCTGTTTCTGTGCCCCATTTGTTCTGCCATTGATGATTGGGTGATGAAAACAATCACCTGCGAATAAAGGAAGGCTGTACTGCATGCTGGCGGAGTGCATGCAGGTGTGCAGGGTTGCTCTCAACTCCACATCATCCAATGGAGAGATTGAATGTTATTTGAGCCAAATCAAAAATCAAAGGATTGACCGATGGCAACACCTAGAGTCTGGCCGTATTTGATTACTTGCAGCTCTGCAGATAGCATATGCAGCCTAAATATTGCGACCTTTTAATTCCACAGATCATTGTGAATATCATATACATTCAAGCCGGCGCGACTGAGAGTATGGACAAATGAAGTAATTAGTTTGGCTATGAGTTACAAATAAACCAGAAACGGTGAAATTTGGTAACCGATCGGCTGATGGAAGCAATACCAAGCTTGGAGTTGCAGGAGCACGGGATATTGCGGGACTCGGAATATACATACAATTTCCGTTCATGACGCTAGCAAGTTTGTGACTCAAGCTGATTGCCGAGGATACCCACTACGGAAGATTTCGAGTTTGAATTGCAGGTCCAAATATCGACCAGCCTCATAAGAAATATCAAACCAAGTTACCAGGGGGTACCATAACAAAATACCTCCAGAAGCTATTACTAAAGCTCGTCCCAGATTGTTCCAACGAAATCAAGCAGGAAAAACTAAATTGACTTCGGTAAGATTTGCTTTAACCTTCAGGATGTGCGAGATCTTGCCGTGGAGCTTCTCTGCGACGATAATGAGTGCCATGCAGCCTGTTACATAGGTGTGGACATTCATAGCGAATAAAACCTTTTTGATACTCTTGGCGATCCTGTCTCTACTTTTTCTGTTGTTAGACAATTTTCTCATAAGTTACGCAACTTTGCTGTATCCAAAACCACTCTTCACTATCACCACACCAAACAGCCGTATCTGGTGAGCACTGGGCATAGGATATGAGTGGGTAGGTAGCGCGAGAGAACACTTAGTTCACTTTCGAACTCAGCGGCATGAATACCTAATAAATTCCTTAAAAAGGGACACTGAAGGCTGTAGAATGACCATGTGCCCTGTAGGGACCGGATCGATAAATACGTTGCATTGCGTAATGGGACAACATTCAATATCCGCAGGCATTAATTGATTTGACATTATGATATCCTGTAGCTGCGCGCATCGGCAACCCTCCCAAACAAGACTCTGGCAGAGCCTCCGAAAATCACACATCCAACGGATCGTTGATCGTTTTCTGATTTACCGCCTCAAATGCATAAGCTTAGACCGCAGGTTGCTCTTCAGATATCCTCAAAATGTCATTTCAATTTGTAGCTATATAAAATTTGGAGATTGGACATATTGGCTATGCGTAACGTGTAATCTGAAGATATTCTCTCCTGCGAAACTAAACAATTGCAAATAGACACCATCGATCTATCTATAGTAGATATTTATGTTAGTGCGATCTTAACAGTCAAGTCTCTCATGCACATGCACGTTATCCTGCGGAAGATCGAGACGCAGTAATATGGACCACTCAAAAGCTGCATGTCGACATGGGTGTTAAATCCATGCCTCGCGGCTGCCAATATCTACCGCGCAAACGACATCAGGCAAGCCCGAATAAGAAGGCTTGCTACACACCTTGAGGTAGGATTAATTCACTATCGACAAGCTCAGGATTAAGTTATTCACGCCGTGCGATTGCAACACCATTTTTCCTTCATCGACGACACTACAAAGAAACGCAGTTTATCACACTAGACATCCAAACTCACGAAGGTGTCTCTAATGTGAATTCGCTGGTTACTATCCACATCAGTTGGCGGTTACTAATTGAGATTCGTGGCAGTAACACACATGGCTTCTTCGAACTCTCACGCTGGTGAAAGCAGTCAGGGTTCGGCATCAGACGATTCCTTCGACCACTTGTCCGTTACGCTTCGCGACCTCGTTTCTCTTACGACCAATAACATCCCTAACCTCAATAATGCGATTAATGTCGCCGAAGAAATACTCGCGGAAGTATCTGCCGATTTCTCTTTCCCAGGTGAGGACTGCAAAAACATAAGTCTTCTCTATGGAAGGAAGTATCTTGAAACAAAGGAAGCAGTGGACATCCAAACAGCCATTACATGGGCCGAACGGGCGGTAGCAGCGGTCCCCGTTGGCGAGTTTGACGAAGAAGAATGGCTTATTCAACTTGCTGGTTGCTCATTTACCCGGTTCGGCCACACAGGAAGCCTGGAGGACCTTCGAAAAGCCAAACAACATGCTGGCACCGCATGGCGGAGCATTGTTCTTGGACGCCCTGATTGGCAGAGGTGTTTAGATGGCCTGCCTCATATTGTCAACGTCGCACGTATGGTGGGGGATGCCTATGAAAGATCTCCTCTGCCTTGGCTTGACGAACTTGAAGCAAAATTCGCCAATCTCGCTTCCCTATCTACGGACGATTCAGTTGGCCTCGATAATAAGCTTACTCTCGCCGAAGAACATCTGGCCTCACCTCCACAAGGCATGACCCTCACCGCTCCTGCTGACTGTCTGAAACAATTATGCAACATGCGAGCAACAAGATATAATCGACATCAGGATCTGGATGACTTGCAAAAGGCGATTGAGTGGGCAGAACTGGAGATGGATTCTGGCCAAAGTGACGACACCCTGGGTGCCGACCGGCTTGATTTACTTGGCCATCTTCTGGCTATACGATTCACGCGGCTTGGGGACCTGGATGACCTTCAGAAGGCAATCACGTGGGCGGAATTAGCAGTGGCTGTAGCCACTGAGGACGACACTAATCGAGCAATATACCTAGACCACTTATGCGAAAATTTGGGAGACAGGTATGAACGTTTGGAATCACTAGACGACCTTGATCAGGCAATCTTATGTTCTGAGGAGGCGCTGGCTGCAACTACCCCAGACGATATAAAGTATACGCAGCGTTCAAGTCATGTGGGGTACTGGTTGAAAGAGAGGTATGAGCGAACGGGATCTCTAAGCGATCTTGAACAGGTTGTGCGGCGAGGCGAGAAAGCAATTGCCGCGCTATCACTAGATGTTCCAAAACAAGAGCAGTATTTCCACTACCTGAGCGCCTGGCAAGGAATGCGATATGAAAGGACAGGGGACCTGAAAGACCTTGAGCAAGCCATGTTGCGGGCCGTAGAGGCCGTGTCAATGACGACCCTAGATCATCCAAAGTATGCGATGTATCTCAGCAACCAAGCCACCTGGCACCAGAGAAAGTACGAGCGGATTGGAGAATTAAATGACCTTGAGCAGGCAATATTGCTGAACGAGCGGGCCGTATCGGCGACACCATTAGTCAGTGCTAGCCGAGGCGGTCGTTTAAACAGTCTTGGTGCCGCGTTTGGTCAGAGATACGAGCGGGTAGGAGCACTGGAAGACCTTGAGCAAGCGATCTTGCAGACAGAAGCGGCTGTGACTGCAACCACAAGCCTGGCTATTCGTGCCATTTTTGCTGACAACCTAGGCAACTGGTTGAGGATTAGGTATCAGCGGACGGGAATGCCGGATGATATTAACAAGGCAATCACGCATTGCGAGAACGTGGTTGCTGTGACACCTCGGGGCCACCCACGTCGTCCGGGCTATCTGAACACCCTTAGCAACTCTCTAGGATTGAGGTTTGAGCAGACGGGATGCCTGAGCGATGTTGAACAGGCTATTTTGCATAGTGAAGAGGCGCTAACTGCATTACTCCCGGATGATCCGGAACGATACCGGGTTTTGAACAACCTGGCAAGTCGACTGCAAATGAGGTATCAGCGAATGGAAACGCTGGCCGACACTGAGAGGGCAATCTTGCTGGGCGAGGAAGTGTTGACTGCACAACCACCAAATCACCCTGACCGTGCAATGTCATTGTTCAACGTGGGCCAATGGCTAACCATTCTGTACGCGCGCACAAGAAATCAACATGACTGCGACCGTGCCATCCGTTATTTGACGGAGACTGTTGAAATGGATTTAGCTCGCCCGACTACTCGTCTCAATGCAGCACGTGTGATAATTCCGATCCTTCAAAATGAACAGAATTGGGAACGGCTTAGCGAAATTACTGAAATAGCTGTCAACCTTCTGCCTCGTCTCAGCTCACGATCACTTCGTCAAAAAGATCAGCAGCATTGGATGAAACACTACTCCGGACTGGCTTGTTGTGCTGCCGCTGCAGCCTTGGAAGCTGGTAAATCCGCGTCTGATGCTGTGAGAATACTGGAACTTGGCCGAGGAGTGATAGCCAATCTCCAATTTGAAACGAGATCGGACATTAGCCATCTCCACGAGCAGCATCCGGAAATAGCAGAAGAGTTTGAGAGGCTTCGTGATCTCCTTGATTCAGCAAGTAGTGAGTCGAAAGCGGCGGAAACCACTGTACCTGCATCATCAGGCCGTCATGCCCTAAGCCTTAAACTGGATCAAACCATCACTAGAATTCGACAGCTTCCAAATTTTCAAAGATTTTTACGCTCTCCAAGAGAAACTGAACTCATGGCGGCCGCTGTTTCGAATTCTATCATCGTCATCAACATTTCCTTTCGCTGCGATGCATTTCTTGTCCAACAGCACAGCATCAAAGCGTTGAAATTACCCAAATTACAAGAAAACGAAATCAGGGAATGGGCTGCGCTGTTGAAGTCCGGCAAATCCAGAAGATCGCAGATGTTGAAACTGTTTAAATGGCATTGGGATGTGATGGCGGGACCTATTCTGCAGGAGTTAGGGTTCGTTGCCACAACAGGACAGAAGCCTCGTGTATGGTGGATCCCCACAGGCTCCTTATGCCACCTACCGATTCATGCCGCCGGCTATCATTTTGGGGATTTCTCTCAAACCGTACTTGATCGAGTTGTATCTTCGTACAGTCCGTCCATTAATGCACTGTTATACGCGCGTCGGAACAAAGAACGAAGCGCCCAAAGGCAGATATTAGAAAACTTTGTATTGACTTCAATGGAGAAAACGCCAGGTTCATGGATGTCCGATCTCAAATTTGCTAAGAAAGAGATCGAGGTGATCGGCGAGCTGCTGGAGCATGCTTCTGTTTCAACAATTACGCTCGAAACCCCCACAAAGGTCCAAGTACTGAACGAGTTACCTCGCTGCAAAGTCATTCATTTTGCCGGACACGGCGAATCTCATCCAACCGATCCATTAAAAAGTTCCCTGCTGCTCAATGATTGGCAGCAAAACCCACTCACTGTGGAAGATCTGATGGCCATGAAATTGCATCAAAACCCTCCATTCCTTGCCTACCTTTCAGCTTGTTCAACGGGAGACAACAAAGTAAATGAACTTCTCGATGAAGGGATCCACCTGATGGGCGCTTGCCAGCTTGCTGGTTTTCAGAATGTTATCGGCTCGCTGTGGGAAGTGTCAGACAGTCATTGCGTCCAGGTGGCCAACGATGTCTATGATGCAATGATTAAAGCCAAGATGACAGATCAGTCCGTGCCACTGGGTTTACATAACGCCGTAATAAATCTCCGAGGTGGCCATCCTTGCACCAGTGGCACGAGTACGATTTCAGCAGCTAGGAATGCACGTGTGGTTGAGATCGTGACAGACCCCGAAAACAGCATCATGGACCCTAGTATATGGGCTGCGTATATTCACATGGGAATATAGAACTGGTAGGTATGGATTCTCTCGATGCATTTTAATAGAGAGCGAAGCTGACTGGCGGTAGGCAGAGAACAAAAACCCAATGGCGGCGCATAAGGGATATTTTGTGGTGAGGTGATTCGTCTTCAAGGTAGAGGGTTAGACGTTCAGGAACAGTAATCTGCAGATTCAGAGCTAGGGGTACCGGTGTGGAGAGATTTTGGAAGGCTTCGTTCATTTATGTGTAACTGGAAAGATCGCAAAACGGATTACAATGTGTATTTGTCTTTCTTAACTTCATTATATTAAAGATGCTCCATTTGCAGTCGTTAACTCTGTGTTAGAGCTCCGTACCAAGTTAATCGTGTTAGCTACAGAGAAGTGTATTCCATGAACGATGTTGTCGTACTGCTTATTAACACCGTATAATTTCACGTATAAACCGCTGCGATTTTGTATTGAGCTAAGGTATTTGTTTTCTCATGCGCTGCCTCACATGGTTCGGCGCATGATCCCTCACATGTGGTATGTTGACTAGGGATTTGGCCCGGTGGCTTCCCTAGTGTTTGGTGCTGGCGGGCTCGGGCATGAGGCCGGTGGCTTACGGCCCCCATTGGCCTCGCCTGCCCCCACCAGCCTCGACTGCCAAAGCCGGAGCCCAAAGCCGAGTACCAGTGCCGAGCCCGCCTCCTCAACATGGGGGCAGGCGAGGCTGGTGGGGGCAGGCGAG
>Ga0307514_10001401_pt1 | contig 29910 bp, 28 predicted proteins | sample 16_EM_MG_FD_203088 | JGI IMG/M metagenome (GOLD analysis project Ga0307514, IMG submission 203088) | Populus trichocarpa ectomycorrhiza microbial communities from riparian zone in the Pacific Northwest, United States - 16_EM | ecosystem: Host-associated > Plants > Roots > Unclassified | place... | reverse complement strand
CAAAGACTGGATGAATCGCCATGGTGTTGCCAGATCGACTATCCTGCTCGGCATGGAACCGAGGATACAAGCGGAATATACGGTCGTCGACGATGCGAAGACGCTTTGTGAGAAGCTAGCATCAGTCTACAAGTCCAAGCTAAAGCTCAACATCTTCAAGATTAGAGAAGACCTTTGGAGCAACAAGCTACAGGACTGTGGAGATGTCAACAACTACGCATCGCGGATCGATCTGAAAGTCAAGGATTACAATCTCTGCTCAGAACCGACAACACCATCGACCACTGACACTGATGCTGCCGATACGGACTCTGCAAAGACAATCGCCAAGATGAGTGAGCAAGAGCACATCTTCTACCTCCTTCGCAGAATCCCAAGGAGCGACGAGTGGAAAGTCTTCCTGGAGCTCATGATGGACCAAAACGTGATGATGACCGCCACGCCCGATGGGATCGTCACCAAGCTCGTCGAAAAGGAAGCTGCAATCAAGAGAGAGAATGGGCTCGCTCCAGAAGCTCTGCTCTTTGCAAAGAAAGGTGGCAGAGGCGGCAGAGGCGGCAAAGTCGGCAAAAGTCCAAAGAGGAATAAGAGAGATAATAAGAGAGATAATAAGGGAGACAACGATAGGAAAGAGAAGGATTTCCGGAAGTGCTTTCATTGCCACCGGCGAGGGCACACCACCGAGAACTGCTGGAGCAAGCAACGCGGCGATCCTCCATAGGCTACCGACACTGCAGCAAAAGCATCGACTGAGACCACTTCGACTTTCACAACTTTGATCGAGAACTATTGGATGGTGGCCAGCACAAGTGGTTCATCCAGTGATTGGTTCATCGATTGCGGATGCACGACTGACATCTCCGGCCTTCGATCAATGTTCATCACCTACACCGAATATCCTCCGAATACGAAGAAGGTGAAGGGATACAATGGGGTCAAATCGTTTGCATCCGGATATGGAAGTGTTAGGTTGATTTGCACGCTGCCAGATGGAAAGACGGAAATGATCATACTTCAAGAAGTGGTGCATTTGCCGGGGTCCTTCAACCTCATCTCACAGTCTCAGATCATGGACAAGGACGTCAAAGTCGAACCGGTGAATCACTACGGTCTCAACCTCTACAATCGCCGTGGCAAGTTGATTGCCACTCCACCTCAGGTAGATGGGCTATTCGTTCTGGATCGTGTTCTGGATCGAGCTCCGGAATCCACCGAATACACCGATATCGACAACGACAGCTGCCTGCTGGCACTTAAGACGACTGGGCATGCTTCTCGGCACGATGCAGAGAAGCGGATGTTATGGCACCGCCGACTGGCACACATCAGTCTCAAGGCGTTGGAGATCTTGCCGAAGGTCGTTACCGACGCTCTGACGATGACCGGGAAGTGCGATTGCGAGAGCTGCATCAAGTGCAAGTTAGTTCGGAAGCCCTTTACTCCCACGACCTCCCGCGCCACTGAGCCTCTGCAGCTCGTGCACTCGGACATATGCGGTCACCTGGAAACAGCCATCGGAGGAGGTCAATATATGCTGCTCTTCATCGACGACGCCACGAGGCATACGGATGAGTACATATTGAAGTACAAGTCGGAAGCCCTTGAGAAATTCAAAGAATGGAAGGCTCTTAGCGAAAAGGAGTCGGGCAAGCAAGTGAAGCAATTTCGTACAGATGGAGGCGGTGAGTAGACCTCCAAGAAATTCGCAGAATACCTAAAATCAGAAGGGATCTTAAAGGAAACGACTATGCCCTACACTCCTCAGTCTAATGGAGTCGTCGAACAGGCGAACCGCACGATCATGGAGCACGTACGATGCATACTGGATGATGCCGGACTTTCGAATAAGTACTGGGCGTTTGCAGTCTCGGTGGCGGTCTATCTCAAGAACCTCACTCAGACACGCTCCGTGGTTGGTAAGACTCCGTACGAGGCCTGGCATGGATCCGAAAAGAAGCCATCTTTCAAGCATCTCCGTGTGTTCGGATGCTTGGCTTTCGTGCACGTTCCGAAAGACAAACGAAAGAAGCTGGACTCCAGAGCCACTCCCGGCATATTCGTTGGGTACAGCATATCGACTAAGCAGTACTTCGTATACGATTCATTGGCCAGGACGCTTCACCGCTCCCGAGATGTGGTATTCAGAGAAGGAAAGCGGTAGACAGCACCGAATGCTGCAGATGAAGCGATCTTGAACAAGCACTTCTACAGAGATGTCATCGAGGAACCGAAACCAAAACTCACAGAGAACCAGCCAACCGGAGATGGAAATTCCGAACGTGAAACGGGGGAGCCATTGCACGACGATTCACCTCCGGATCCTCCAAAGCCGAAGAAGAAGTCATGAGAATTGGCTGGCCGTGGGACGTCACTTGGAGATGCATGAAAGCTGCCGGCCGAAGGTAGTCGCCGGAACCGCTCTGGGAAGGATACATTGGCAGAGTCTGCACAATTGGCTCTCGACGATGAGGAATTCGAGGATATGATTCCCATCTACGCTGCAGCTGCTATCTCCAATACTCACAATCACGAGGATGGCATCGACGATCCAAAGTCTTACAAAGCAGCAACCGAGTCTCCGCTCGCCGACAAATGGAATACGGCGATGAAAGAAGAGTTAGATGCAATTGGTCAGCATCAAGTCTTTGGAGATTTCGTGGAGCTTCCGGAAGGGAGAAAGCCTTTGCCAAGTCACTGGGTTTGCAAGATCAAGCGCGATGGAGCAGGCAATGTGCAGCGGTACAAGGCCAGGCTAGTCTGTGGAGGAAATCACCAAATCAAAGGCATCGACTACCAGGCTACGTATGCACCAACTGCTCGCTTGGGCCTCTTTAGGCTGGCACTCGCGATCGCCGCCAAGTACAATCTCGAGATCCATCAAATGGACGTCTGCACGGCTTTCTTGGGAGTTGACTTGGAGGAAGAGATCTATATGCACCCGCCGCAGGGATATTTTCGTTTGGTCCAAACTGGGAGCCGATACTACGATCCAAAGACTTCGCGGAAGATGGTACTCCGCTTGAAAAAGTCTCTTTATGGCCTGAAACAGTCTTCGCACGATTGGTACGGCACTTTTAAGGAATTTTTGATCTCGATTGGCTTCGTGGCATCACGGGTCGACGGAGGACTGTTCGTGCTCCATGACAAGGAGGATCACGGCATAGTCGTCGCCGCAGTCGTTCTGTACGTCGATGATCTCCTTATCATTGCTAACGAGGGCTTGATTGGGCAGATCAAGGGCCATATGAAGAAGAGGTTCCGGATGCATGATCTTGGGAGTGTCTCCTTCTATCTCGGCATGAACATCGAACGCAATCGGGAGTATCACACGATCGACATCCATCAGTACAGCTACATTCGGACGATCTTGGCCCAGTTCTGAATGGACGAGTCCAGACCAGTTGCCACGCCAATGGCAATGAAGCTTCACAAGAGGAAACCCGACGAAGAAGCCTGTGATCCGCCCATATACCAATCGATGATCGGAAGCCTTATGTACGCGATGCCCGCCATTCTGGCAGATATCGCATATGCCGTCGGAGTTCTCAGCCGGTACATTCACGACCCGAGCAATGAGCATATAATTGTTCTCAAGCGCGTGTTTCGATACCTCAATGGCACGAAGGACTGGCGACTGCGTTTCGGAGGAGTACTCGGAGGAGCACTCGGAGGAGCACTGGAAGGAGAAAGCGCTCTTAGATATTATGTCGATTCGGACCACGCTGGATGCCCGAATGACTATAAATTGACAAGTGGACTGCTCATCACCTTCGGAGGAGCGGTCGACTGGAGATCGAGAAAGCAGAAGTCGACTGCCCAGTCCACGACCGATGCCGAATACTATGCCTTTGGAGTAGGCTGCATGAGACTCACCCAGATCTCGCATCTCTTGAACGAGCTCGGCATCCCGACCATCCCTCACGTGTTCTCCGACTCACAGTCACTGATCGCGAGCATCAAGAACAGAATCTACCGCGGAACTGCAGTTGCACACATTGCGACCAAGTACTATCTTGCTGCAGATATGGCTACAGATGGAGAGATCGATTGGAGCTACGTACCGACTGCTGAGATGCTCGCTGACTGCTTCACGAAGCCACTGCCAAAGCCCGCCTTCTTGAAGGCGTGTGCAGCGATGGCAATGATCGGAATTGGACTCGGGAATGACCTTGGGATTGGAATTGGAAATGGTCTCGGGAATGGTCACGGAAATGGTATCGGAACTGGAAATGCCATCGGGCATGCTGTCGGAAAGCAAATTGATTGATTGGGCACGTTTGTTTCGAGGAGATCCACGTTGTTCGATTGGCTCCTCTTCTCCTTTGTTTACTGTTTTTTTGATTGAAATGGACATGATAGCCGTCCTGGAGGAGTGTTGAGCTGATTCGAAGTACGGATATCACTATGCCAAGGACTATGATGTAACTTGCCTCGTTTGTAGTTAGCACCATTAGTCATCGATCAACCTTATGTCGATGCGACATGTCTCGTTACATGATACAACACACACACGTTCGCATACGCCCGCGCACACTCGACTACTGGAGCACACGCCACCGTACAACAGCCAATTCAATGCTAGCTATACCTCAACTGACTGCAACTGCATACATTTATTGGTCTTACCGCTGTCAGATGACATCTCATGATGAAGTCATATCATTCTTATGCACTGCTTTGAACCCCAATATTTATGTTAAGTCAACATTGTTGCATAAATACTCATAATGAGTTTGTGACAAAATGATGCTGATTTACAAGATATTATGCGCCACATCATCAGGTGAGTGACAATTCATGACCTATTTGATACCGATCTTGGCATTGACGAGAACAGTAATTTATTAGATCACCCTTGCGTCTTCATCACAGTTTTACCATTCTTTCACTATGTTGAATCTCTCCTTTGTAAACCCAAATCCTCCGTCAACTCTTACACTAACTCCATACGTATTGTGACTTCAGTAGACTCCGACCGCTGAAAGTGAAGTCCTGCACATGATATTGCCTCACCAACCGCTAACTTTGGTGTAGAATCTTAAAACAACAGACTGTCATCAAAATAGGGTGTTCTTCCAACTGGTATACCGCATTTGGAGATTCATATTTATCCACTATCTGCAACAAACTCAGTTTGAACCTTTGAAACTTCAACTATTGCCATTCACAAAGGTCCCAACTCTATCCTCCATCCAAGTCTTGCAAGATTCTTCAACACACCGACAATTCTGTGCCACACAGTCACCTCTCATATGTTCGAACTAGAAGCATGATGAACTACCTTCGGTGGAGTCATATGCAGGGGCGATGATGATCAACCCATTTCTGAGTATTCCACATATATCTGACCCTGGGAGTTAGTTAGTGGTACTACCTTGTAAATGTCTTGAGTTCTTCAGGTGTGTCGAGATCTTCCAGTGCATCTGGTTCAAATTCTAGGTATGTTGGCTTAAACCAATGTCCTATTCACACATCAATAGTGTACTTTGATATGAGTGCTAACATTCAGGAATTGGAGGTATGAAGAATCCACCTAATCTGGTGCACCTGACGCTTCCGAAATCACAACACAGAACTAGTATCAACAATATAAATATTAACCACTGACACTGTCTTTCGGACTCTTTCCAGGTACACCTCGAATTGCATTCTCCTCGGCCGAGGGTCACTTTTTCCAGGCACACTACGAATTGCACCCTGCCCAACCGCATGTTACTTTGTTGCCCTATTTTCCTATTATTCTATTCAACTTCATACTATATTCACTCTTATATGCTTCTGTCTACATTCCCCAACTTCACTCAATCAACATGGAATCTACAGCCAGCCAGGAGAGGAATCACTATTCACAGAAGAATCAAGAAGCACACCTTGAGAGAGCGCTTGCATGTGCATTGCAGAAGACAGCCAATTTTGATTGCCAATCAAATGTTTGAACTCCAACCCAGCCTTTGTGTAAACTGTTAAGGATAGCTAATGTCCACGCTATAATTCTGATGAAGCAGGATGATGACGATACCGATTGGGATATCAGTGATGATAACATGCATGACCCTACAGAGTCCACATTGTCATCCAATATCGATGAAGACGATTTGGACGACCAGCAGGAAGTCCTACATCTAGACCAGGTGCGCCATGATAAGACATAACAAATGACAAGGGTTCCACTCCCAAAGAACCAGAACCGTGCCGATGATGACATTCCCCGCACTTCACTTCCAAATCTGTGACATCCAGCTAGGGCCATAGCACCACCATTACTCAAACACCAAAAGTCAACCATCAACGTATCACGCGAGTCTGACATTGTACAGGTGCTGCACATTCCCAAGACTGGTGGAGACCACAATGTTCTTCAAACACAGGTCGGTGGAGATCACAGCGTTCCGAAATACAAAAAGGTTACTATTGAAGTAGCGAAACAGCACATGGAGGCAAATGTATTCACAAAAACTCCCTGGCCAGTCATTTCCGATGAGAAGTACTCGATGGTTGTCAAAGCTTGCCAACTAGCCATTGAAGTACAGGATTCTTAGGGGGTATTAACAGGTGCTCCTGTAGGTACACCAACCGTGTGTTAATTCCCTGGTGGTCCATCTCTTAAAATCCATCCACAAACCCGAGACGCTGTAAGTGTTTACTCTGTGTTCTGCTCCTCGATTGGACATATGATGATACTAAACCACCAAAAATACATAGTTACAATTAAAGATTGGTACCATTCGAGGGCGAATGGCAGATGGAGCTCGTCAAACTATTGTCCGTAGTTACCGGTTGGATTTAGAATCTGAGATTGAGCTTCGAATCCAGGTCAAGGAGCTTCGGTTTAACAATGGTTATCTCTTAAAAGTCATCGATGATAAGAAATCATCGTTTACGCAGATGGAAGTGCTTGACTTAATCTACCATCGGAATTTCTTCACTACCAATAGCTTCGGGCGAAAGCTGACCACATCGCTGTTCTTTCACCCTCTCGCACTACAGATGTTAGTGCTTGTGGCCGCAGCAATTCATTGTGCACTGTCTGAGTATGCCACTGGAAAGAAGGTTACAGTTATGTTGTCTCAAGATGAATATCGAGGTAAAATTAGCCTTTCCACAGTGATAGATTGTATTACTGCAGAAGCCACTGCACTCATCAATTACACATGGTGGGCTGCTGTATACCCCCCTGCGCCCCCCCCCCCCCCATGGTGCTTCTCCGCTATAATTGGCGCTCCTCAATCCCCAACACCACTCCTCAGTGTAGATTGGCGCTTCGATATTTCATTCAGCTATCCATACTGCCTTGTCAGTTGGTGCTCCTACTACAGAATGGGTGCTCCTCAATCCCCTCCTTGACCTCGATTAGAAGTACCTCTATATCATTCCAGACGCTTTCCCTCCCTCTTCTTTTGGCGACGCTCAGCATGGATTCGCTGCTCAACTGGATAGGCGCTCCTTGGCCTGGATTTTTGCCCCTCAATTTCATTCTGCACTCCTCCATTACAATCATTACCCCCCTTGCCCACCCTGCACTCCTCATCAGGCACTCCTCCTTTCCTGATGGCGAACCTCTTTTCCCCGCATATTCATCATATTGCCATTCAATCTCCATTACGATTCAATGTGAGCTAATTTCTTAAATCCAACCTTTCAGATATCACACATCGAGCCAAAACGACATTAGAATTCAATTTCGCCCACTCGCCAGGCCCAACTCATTCGAAAATACAAGGAGCGCCTCCAGCTTCTTTGCACTGTTGACGAATTGTGTGTTCCTGCGTTTGTCGGCCCTGATAAGCGGGTTGATTTAGTGGATGACAATGAGACTATGTTCGATTGATATCATTCGATCGCTTAGTCGGGATGTTGTTTCTGGTATACCTGGTATCATGTTTGAATCACTCATCATTTTCTTTGGTTCTCTTGAATTAGTGATGCAAACAGTAGAATAATGAATGAGATGCTGGGTACTATAGTATAATATAGAAGTTGATAATGAATAATAATCTATGCATCATGCTTGGAGAGTATTCTTATAGCTCTTGTACATCTGGAGAATCACAGATAACACCTGCAGTTCTTCAAATCAATATCCTTAAGAACCCAGGCATCTCTCAGATTTAGTTTCAGATTCCCCCATTGATTGGGCGACAGTCTCAGGTACTCCCAAACTTATCACAACAGCTCCCATTGTGCTCCTGTACCGGTCATCTGAGATCCCAGTAACTCTGAAGGCTGGCCGGAATGCGATCCTAGGGTCTGATTCTCTCCTGATATCAACGCTTCTAAGTTTACACTCCACCTCCTCTCACACACTTCTGGAGGCTCCCAGTGACTCAAATTCAGTTTGCTGATGGACCTCCAGAACTATCGCCGGAATTGCCACCCTTCGAATAACCACCAGGATTTCAACAATTGGAATTACCATCAGCTGCTGGCAGTGGTCAGTTGATCACGGATGTCACTCCAATTGGTACAAATATTTCCAGTGCGTTTGGCTCCTCCGGCTCCAAGCTGTCCGTATAGGTGTACTCTTTTGGAATCGCATTCGGTGTTGTGTATCGCTTATCCCTAGATACATCCCTTGACCCATGACCCTTTCCTGCAGCATCCACATTGACCCGGAATAGTCCTCCAACCTGTGGTGCCATGGCAACAAGAGGTCCTGGACCTCGGCAACCAGCTTTCATGTTGTTGTATATCTTGGTTCTGAAGCCATTGATATGGGCAATCGGTAATCCCCAATTCATAAGCCTTGATTGGGAGAGCAAGTTGTGTGCCCCTTCCAGATGGAAGACATCCCTTACAACTACTTCATCCATGCAGTTACGGCCTCCTGGCAGCTAAAATCTCAATCGACCATCTCCCTGCCTCGTGGGCTTCCCTGCTACTCTCTGAGCATATTTCCGAATCTCCCAATCATCCTTTGTCGTGAATCATGTATACTGAGCGAATTTCCTTTGATTTCAACAAATGTAAGTGGTTGAGGGACAATCCAAGTACCTACTCTCCTTCGAAGGGGCCATTTTTTAGCCAGAATCTGCCACCTAGTAGTACTCAATTGTGGTCGTCATCTCCACAGAATGCCTGGCAGTGATGGTATCATTCTTGACCTTGGCTGCTGTCTCGGTGATTTCCTTCATGACAGGAGGATCACCACGTTTCCTGTTCGGGCAGTCCCAATTCTTATGCTCTTTGTGATGGCAATAGAAACATGTCAGTTGACTTTTCCTGTCGCCCTGATTCTCATCACACTCGTCACCTTTCCAGCTCTTCCTGCCTTCATCTTTGCCGTTTCCTTTGGCATTGCCTTTGGCATTACCTTTTATGAACAGTAGGGCTTCCTGCCAAAGCGCATTCTCACGCTTGATCATGACCTCCTTCTCAACCAACTTGATTATAATCTCATCGGGAGTGAATGTTGCTGTCGCATTTTTGTCCATCATCATTCTGAGAAAGAACTGGCAATCATTATTCCATGGTATTCCATGCCGGAGATAAAACACCTGCTCCTAATTGGTCATTTTCGCAAAGGTCTTCATATGTGATCTCGATGGCTCTGCACAGAGATTGTTGTTCTCCACCTACTGGGCGTTCTGTAGAGCATAAGTGTCAACATCGTCACAATTCACAAGCCATATTTCTAAAAGCTCATGCCAGATATGAATGACATTAACCTTCAACTTTGCCTTGTACGCCATTGCCCGTTTCTCCCAAAGTGTCCGTGCACCCGTGATCTCCAAGTACGATGACTTCCCCTGCTGCACCATACTGAGCAGGTTCGTCGATTCCACAGTACCATGTCATTTTACCCAGTCATTGACTGCAGTCCGATGTTCCAATTTATCCGCTGTGGTAGTATTCTCTGCCGGATCATCGGGCCTCTAATCCTCCCACATAACTATACTATAGACCTATTTCTGCTCCAAGAAAAGCTCCATTTCCCCTGACCATTGCGTGTACTTCATTCAACTGAACTTCACAATTGATATGGTGGTAGAAGTTATCGTGAGGATATCAATATCAATGTTGGCAATTATACACTGCTGCTCATCACGACATGTCTCCAAATATCGCCTTCCTCGCTCAGTTGCTGATTCGTAATTACCAAAAACACAATGCGACCAGGCTTATGACCTGTTGGACCAATCCTGGTACAGAGAAAAGCATACGTCAACTTCTGGTGCAGTTGTCATATTGGTGATGCATATACTGACTTATCTATTCATCTATTTGACATGTACACAAGAAGTGGAGTGAATGCAGCTCTGCCGTTCAACTCTAACACCACATGGTGACCGCACTCAAACTCTGCCCTGCAGCAATGACATAGCAAAGACTCCCTTTCCAGACCGGCCAATTGGCCACGCAATCAATCAGAAACCAATCATCAATTTACTGCAAGGCCAAAGATACAATCTTTTAAAAGTCAAGTTGAAATCACTTAAGGTATATCTCAAAACTAACTTAGCCAACAGATTCATCCAGGACTCACAATCAGACACAGCAATGCTGATTGTAATGACAATTATATATGATAGTGCACTCTGACTGTGTGTAAACTACTATACCCTGAGTATAGCCATTGAGTAGAACTGATATCCTTCCACACAGATTATGAAACTGTTCAACAGATTGCTTACATCTCGGATCTTCACTACACTGGCCCTCTGGAATGCCTATGATCTTATTGGAATCATGGAAGCAAATGGGTACCATAGTGTATGAGGTGCACCATACCTGCAGTGTGGGTACTGAGTCTTGTAGGTCAAACTGACAAATGCTTGAGTCACCTTGCAAGGTAATCTGACTTACTGGGTCCTGGCTGATATTGCAAAATTAGGAGAAAATAATCTCAATAATACAGTAATCAACTTGACCAATGAGAGAGAGCAATGTGAGCAGGTATAAAAAGTGCAGGAACAACTACAAGAATTAGAATTCTATAGCAAAGTCCAACAATACTGTATAGGAAATTGGGTGATCTGCTTGCTCAGATGTGTATTTAGCACAACTGCAATCGGCATTGCTTGAGACTGAGAGTCAGCAATCAAGAACTGAACTAGCGTGGAGGCTGTTCAAACCCTGTAGCTATTGTTAGCAACAGAACTGGGTAACTTGCCAGCAGTCCAGGTTCAGACTGGAAAAACGGTTTGGTTCAGTTCCTGATGAGACCCAAAATCTCACCGACTGCTTTGTGGCGGGCCCAAACCCGGTTGAATACATGTCAACCCGCGGGATTTCCCAGGTATCACTTGAGATTTCAATTCCCATCTCCGGGTCTGCGTGATGGGTTTGTGAATTTATGGTTGCATTCAGATATCCTACTGGTAATCGCAAAACATTGACACTGGTAATGCATTACCTTTTTCAACTGTATTGGCTGCATTGATAACCAGAGCAAAGAGAGACCCGCTCCCTACCCCATCCTGAAGATCAGCGTCCATGGAGCGTCAATGATTGTTGGGCATGCATCTTGCACAATCTGAGTGGCAATTGGTTCCCGACATTCGTAAATGGAATAATGGACACCATTACTGGTAGATGAGGAAGCGACTAGCTTCCTGCCCCATTCTGACATTCAGCGTCAATGGAGCGTCAACAATATGTAGTCTTGTAAGTCAGGTAATTCATCACAGAATTGGTCTATTTGATGCATAATAAAGTAATTGGGCGTGTTAATGGGCAAAAACAATAGCGCAAAGATTGCTACTGTCTCGTAAAAATGATCATCCACCAAGCGTCGATGATTTTTGGCCTTGCATCATTTTTAATCAAATGGCTATGTGACTGTAATTGCCTATATATGACGTATTGACCACTTCTGTGGGCTAAAATGCTCGAGGGCACTGAGTTGCAGATAAGTAAATAAAATCAGCTATTACTGTCCGGGAGGCTGTCATGAGAATATCTCTATCTTTTCTGCATACAAAGGCTGCGAATGCCATGTTTATAGATGTGTGTGATCAAGTGCCACATAAAATACCCAAGATGCAAGACCAGAAATCGTTAATGCGCTGTTGACGAAGATTTTCAAGATGTGGCAGGGTGCGTGCTGTGTTCTCTGTTGCCTATAAAGACAACAAGTACTATTATGGTGCATATCAACTACCAAATTGCTGCTTGATTTCCAACTTATAAGACCAAGAATCATTGACGCTCTGTTGATAGTCCATTTCTGAATGGGGCAGAGAGGGTGTCACTTTCTCTTTTGCCTCTAAATGTGGCCAATATATTCATTATGTATTACTACTCCCAAATCACTTCGTAATTACCTGTCTTTGATGACCAGAAACTGTTGACACTCTGTTGATATTCATTCGTAGGACATAGTAACAATGTCGTCGCTCTCTTTTTTCCGGATAAAGGTGGCCAATAATATCGTTATGCTGCAGAGTGACAATGTCCCAAATTGATTACCTGACTTACAAGTCCAAAAATCATTGATGTTTTGTTGACAGACATTTTGCGACCGGGGTATCAGCAATCTGCAATCATTTGAATAGGGAATGCATATCATTCATGGTTTTTGGGCAGCCTCTCAATCGTCTTCGTGTACTTTCGGCTTTATTACGAAATCATTCTTTAACAATACATATAAATTTATCCTATAAAATATACCTCAAAGTGTCCCCTAATTGTAGACCATAATACACTCAAAAATCTAGTTCATTTTCAGCAATACTTGTCTTTCTTTGCAGGTTCTTTCATGAAGCTGCTCTGGTCTGCAAAATGGATGTTAGCTGCATTACCACACAGCAGATAGTGTACTAACCAGTGGATGTTTCTTTATCAGTCAGCATATCTGGATCACGATCTGTATCATGCTCATTATCCTTGGCATATACATTAAGATTGCAGAATTGATCGCTGGGAAGGGGTGTATGTGAATACACATATCCGGGTGGTAAACTGTCAATTGGGGAATAATAAGCTCCCTCATTCTCACCAGGTGGCGCGGATGGCACTCTGGGCAGAGGTTGGATCGGTTATAGTGTCCCCTGTCTGTGTTGGTCGGGTGGAGGTTCACCGGCACCTTGACGCCTCCAGCGTGTGTGCTGATTCATCACCGTGCCACTTGGGCAAGGAAGGCAGATATCTGTGTGGTTGTGACGAAGCCCAGCTGCGTGTCTTTCTATCGCAGCCTTCACCTCTCTACGCCCAGGAATCTCAAATCACTGTGTCCACTCTCCCTATACTTTGACATGAGGTGTCCTGATTTGGTGTTGTATTTCCACTATTGCGGCCCACAAAAACCCCGCTTTGGCCATTTTCACCATTGTCAAAGCGAGGCACATGTCGGAGTATTCTAGCTGTACCTGACCTCCCTGTCTTGCCATAGTAGGAGACATGTTGAAAACCTACAACAAATTTGTTACCTCTAGAAATCAGATTGCACTATTACCTCAATGATAGACCCTTCTGTTGCCTCCTCTTAGGTGTTTGATGGCTGCTTCGTCAACTCCCTGGGATTGTCATGGACTTTGTGCACGACAGTCTCAGAGCTGACATCATCAAAATATTCAAATTTGTGGAATGGGCGGACAGATGCCTTGGTTGACCACAGAGGTTTTCCGTTACAGACGCCTGTGAATTAGTCATGTAGCTCTCTATATATGCCCGCTGTACAGTATACAGTGAATAGACGCCAGTCCACTGCAATATGGACATACTGATATCAGATTGAGTGCGGCATTTTGTTGTTGCAGCTTCCAGTTGGACGGCCTGTTTTTAAATGTGTGTCCTGTGTCATATTTTCGGTGGCTGCATTAGCAGCATTGTGGTGGAGTCACTGTAGCATGTGTTGTTGTTGTGTCCCAACCAGTGATGCATTTAAGGAAGAGTCCATTGTTTTGCTCGATTTGTATCCCCTCTCACCTGGATGAGATGTTTTTGTAGCCATGATGTGCTGCAGTGGAATACGAATGTAACATGATAATGAAGGGAAGTGGGAAGTCATGGCGAATATATAGTAACCTCATGTCAAAATGGAATGAGTAACAGCCTACTTGCATGTTCTACTCAAGATGAATCCTGCCGCGGAGAGCTCCGGTTTGAAGGGATTCAAATCTTTGCGTGATGTTTGGTAGGTTGGTCCGATGTTATTTGTTTGTTTTCAGGGATATATAGATGTGAATTACAGCTGAAATCTCAAGTTTCTGTGATGTAAACAGGCAATTCTGCACCGGAAAGGACGTCTGGTGATGTTTGTCTCAAGACATTGCCGGAATATTACACGATACTGATGCTAAAAACCAAGTGATATCGTACAGTTAGCATAACTATTTCCAATTTCGTGATGGTTGCAATGTGGATTTTGCTTTGTTTCTGTTGATCTAGCATACCATTCTGGAAAGAAAAAATGCAGCTTGCCTCCTTATCATCCATATCTTGCAGCATCCAAAATCTTTCCCAACAACAAAGTCAACACAAAATACATTGGGCAACACTCCAAAAATGACCATTTCACCAGTTCGGGCAGGCAAATATGGCAAATTGGCCAGCCGCTGGACATGACAACATCAGCAACCAAATGAAGGCACAACTGACTTGGAAGCAGAAGAGTTTGAACCCTTGGGGTATTGCGCAGCTTGTGATCAAATAATAGGCATGCAGCTGAGAAAAGGCAAGAAGCAAACATTTTGAACAATGAAGAGAATGAGGAATGGATAGATGATTATGTGACTTGAGATACCACTGTGACAAATAAGCCATGTGATGTCGCAAAGACAGCGATTTAGCAGGAGCAGTCACATATCAGAAATGCTGAAATTACAGGATTAACATGAAGAAAGCCAGCAAAATCATTCATAGAGATGTTGAATACTCTCGGAGACACATCAGCAAAATGTATTTTAGTCTCTGGGAGCCTCCAGAACAGTCTGAGGGAATGTGGAGTGAAAACTTAGATGCGTCAATTTCAGGAGTGAATCGGACCCTAGGAGGGCATTCCAGCCAGTCTTTGGAGTAACTGAGATCTCTGATGACTGGTACAGGAGTACCATGGGAGTGATTGTGATCAGTTTGGGAACACCTCTGAGTGCCGGAGAGAACTTTGGGTGCATCTATGAGCACCAGGGAGCCCCAGCGACATGCCTGGGAGTACCGACGACAAGCATCGGGGCACCGGTGACAAGTCTGGAAGCACCTTGAATCACAGTAGATCAGTCTGGGAAAAACATCTTCTTTGGAAACGCTGCTGGTGATCCTGGAAAACACAGCTACTACTTATCGCTCAATGATTGTTGAAACTGATGTATTCAGATTGTATTCTCATCTATGTATCTATGTCTCGATGTATCTATGTATCTATATAGCTACCCATCTACACACGATATAGCTGGACTGGCTGCAGGCGGTGCATAAGAGCAATTTGAGGTGCGCATGTAAATAACGATTGAGTGAACTCAGAGATACACTCCGAGGGTGTGATCATACAAGTTTGGAGATGCACTTGGAGGCGGTAATCGAGCGTGTTTACAGATACACTTCAAGATCGTGATCAAGCGAGTTGGTAGACACACTTGGAGGCCTTGATCAAGCGAACTTTGAGACCGTGATCGAGCGAGTTTGGAAATACACTTGGAGGCCGTGATCGAGTGAGTTTGGAGATATGCACTTGGAGGCCGTAATCATGCGACTTTGGAGATACACTTGGAGGCTGAGATGGAGTGAGTTTGGAGGCCCTAATTGTGCTAGTTTGGAGATGCACTTCGAGGCCATGATCGTGTGAACTTGTAGACTGTAGTCGAGCAAGTTTGGACGAGTACTTCAATGCAGTCGATAGACGGTGCGCCTGGTGTTGAGACTCTTTTCATCAGTTAGTTAATTCGTAACCATGGGAATGTGACAATGTGACTTTACCTTTGAGCTGTCATGGAGAGCTGGCTAATGGCGGTCGATTTTGTAGGGAGAATCGCCGGAAGCTGAAGCTACATTGAGGGGTCAACTCGTAATCATGAGAATGAAGGGAAGACAAACAATCTGGGGTGGATGCAGTACTAGGTGTATGCTGTACTTCGGTGTATGCTGTACTCAGTGTATACTGTACTTGGTGTATGCTATACTCAGTGTCAACTCATCATCATGACATGGAGAGATAGAGAGGGATGACTTAACTTTGTGTTCTGCGATGATGGTAGAGTTGTGGACGAGAAAGAGAGAGATGGGAGATGAGGATGAGAACGATGAGGAGGATACGAGCAAATATTAGAAATCAGGGGTACAACTTGCCTCATTGGGTTGGAAAGACCTGGTATCAGTGTTATTATATGCCGGATCGGGACTCATACCTGCCGTATTGGTGATCGTAAATTGACTTCCACACCGAATTCTCTTAAGTCCCTGTTTCTCTTGATGATTTCCCCCATATCCTCTCTCATCTCTTTTCCTTTTCTCGTCCTCAACTCTACTATCAACTGACAACACGAAGTTAAGTGATCGCTCCCTATCTCTTCATGCTATGATTAAGGGTTAACACCGTGTACTGCATACACTGAGTACTGCATACACCGCATACTGCATCATCCCAAGATCGACTGTCACCTGCTCCCAGCCAGTCGCTCATCTCGCGGCAGATCATGTTGTACTCAACTCTCTACATTCCAACAATTTTGAGTTATCTAATGAATAGAGTCTCAGCTTCCGTCGCGCCTCCCTCCTGAACTACCACCTCCATATTGAACTCCTCCTAGTACTCCTCCAATCTCGCTCGATCATGGCCTCCAAGTGCATCTCCAAACTCGCATGATTACGGCCTCGAAGTTTGCACGATGTCAGCCTCCAAGTGCATCTCCAAACTCGCACAATCACGGCCTCCAAGTGCATCTCTAATCTTGCACAATCACAGCCTCCAAGTGCATCTCCACACTTGCACAATCACGGCCGCCAAGTGCATCTCCAAACTCGCACAATCACGGCAGCCAAGTGCATCTCCAAACTCGCATGATCACGGCCTCAAAGTGCATCTCCACACTCGCTCGATCTCGGCCTCCAAGTGTATCTCAAAACTCGCTCGATCACAGCCTCCAAGTGTATCTCCAAACCTGCTGGATTACGGCATCCAAACTAGCTCAATTACGGCCTGGGAGTGCATCTCTAAGTTCACTTGATTACAAGGTGGTAAAATGGTGGAGCTGGAAGGCAGACAGCCAATCATGAACACTCCGCCGCACCTTGCATGGTATCCGAAGGGAATTTGTGAGAAAGAGTGGTTCTAGCTAGACAAGCGTAGGATGAGGGTGAGATCAAATGAAGGGATACCCAGTCATAATGACCCAGACAAAGTGCGTTGATTTTCGAAAGCTCGGCAAGAGTGCATGAGACCAAGAGCTGGGAAAGATTGAGTGTGTATTTCATATAATGAGATGATGTCTATCTACCCCGGGGTTTCCCAAATATATACTGCCTCTCACTGAGTCCATCTCCGTTATCCCTGTATCCCTGTATGTGTATATATAGAGAGACTTAGAAAATGCAATGATGTAGCGAATCTTGTGACTGTAACAAAGACCAATATGATAGATGAAATGCCTTGTGATTATTGAACCCTAAGAACAACTGGTGTGAGAATATGTCACCAAGTCTCCCACAGAGCTTGTGCAGAGGTCTCAGCAGCTCTCGAAGTCTCCCACAGACCTGCGCAGAGGTCTCAGCAGCTCAAAAATTTGACTATTCTAATAGTCAATCTCGTAGCATTCTTAATGCACCTCCATCATTACAGGTGGTTTCTGGAGCACGTGAGAATGCTCTTGCAGAGTCTGAGAGCATTTTGCAAAGCTCCAGGGTGGCCTTTGAGCATCTGAAAGTACTTGGAAACACTGGTGAGGGCTACCGGAGTGTCTTGGAGGTTTGCGTATGGCTTCCGAACCGAATTACATTTTGCTGATGCAGTCTGAGTGATGTTGCAAGTTCAGACAATGGCGATGATGGGGATGTTGAGGAAAACAATGAAGATACACAGTTGGGCAAGCCACGTGAAGATGATGAACCTGGCTGGGCGATAAGAACAATCTCCAAAATGGTACAGCATTGCATGAAGATATTTCAGCAGCAGCAGATGAGGCATGACCAATTGACACAACTGGGATTGTGGGATGCAGCCGACTACTTCTGTGAGAGGGATAAGAAGTACAAGACAGCAGAATTGAACATTCCGGCAGTTATCAAGGCCAAAAAGAAAGCACTTACAGCCGGATCTGCACCATCAATATTTGGACAGCGTATGGAGACTCAAGACATCGTTACTGGAATATCGCAAAGGCCGCATCGGACTTCTCAACCAGGTTGTAGTCATATGAGGTTAAGTTCCAGGAAACCACAGTCATACAAATGCATCGTACCGCTGCAACCCGATACGGAGCCCAATTCGTTTTTGATCATAACTACAAAGCCAGTTGAACCCATACTTTTTTACCACTCCACATTGCCTCCCAAACCAATTCCCATACAGAAATCGGATCCGGGCAAAGAAATGGTGATGGTAGATGCATCCCATGAGGAATAGATAGGCAAATTGCTACGTTTGACAACATATCTCTTGGAAATGCAAATCGTATATGTATTTTGTTGCGTATCAGCTTTGCCTTTATTTTAATGACCAAAATGTGATACATAATACTTCGTCAGTGTATGTGTAAGGGTTGTATGCACCATGCGACAGTTTCTAATGCCAAGTCCAGTTAATTGATGACCAACGCGCTTGATATAAGCTTGCCTGTTATTGTCATGTGAGAATGCACAATCTAAATTTGGGAAGAAATTTACTAAGACAATTTAAGCCAGTAATGTCATACCAGTCATGCAAGGAGTGGTCAGTGCGGATTCTGAACCAGTATAATTGGCCAGCATCATGTAGCATTCGTCCATGCACCACACTGCATAACTCAGTACTCAGACCCAGTGGACATAGTTGATCTGCTGATAATTGCCTCCGGTATGTCATGGATAGCAAGGAGAAGCAGCTGGAACAGCAATGGTGAGGTAGTCAAGATATATTAATCAAAATGTCATCAAAAAATCTACATGCTGTCAATTGCAGACCAAAAGCGCTCGAATGTATTAGCGCTACATCGCCTATCTCTCAGACAACGAGTATTGTATTGCATCAGAAATTGAGATGCAACGAAGCTTTTGGATGCAAATGATTATACATAGACATGACTTATTGGTTGTGAATCACGACTTTATGAATTTTGACTTCAATTATAGAGCATAGAATAACTGTTAAGATGTGTTTATGGTGAGCGTCAATGGAGCATCAATGAGTTTTAGTCTTTAACTATCTGCAATCAATGGGCTGTATGGTCACATCCGTCTGAAGCAAAAGTAATGGACATCTTTAAATGCAAAACAGCATGTTGCATGCTCATTGCCCATTGCTGAGCATGAGGGTTAACATGGGGTGAATGATGTTTCGTCTTTCGTCTTGAATAATCCAATGGCTCTGGAATGGCATGAACCCTTAATTTGTGAAAATGCCACCTCCCTATGCCACAATACTACATATGATATCGCTACCCAATGAAATTAAGTATCAACGAAGCGTCAATGATCGCTTGTCGTGCATTATGGATAATCCAATAGCTATGCAACGACATTCACATACAATCTATGTAAAGGCCACCTCTCTCATCACCAATGCTGGAGACAATATCACTACCATCTAAAAATGAGTGTCAACGAAACGTCAACAATTGTTGGTCATACATCATGGATGATGCAAGGGCTGTGCAATGGCATTAACCCTCAATGGAAGTATTGGCCGCGATTATATGCAAACAGGATGCTGACAATATCTCTATGACCTTCGCAAAATGAACGTCACTGGACGGCCAATAATTTGTGGTCATGAATCTTGGATAATGTACAGACTATGTAATACTATTAAGCCATAATCTGAGTATTGGCTGCCTTTGTTCGCAAGAATGCTGGTGACGATATTGCTACCTCCTCCTGAAGTGGAGCATCAGCAGAGGGTGAACAATTTTTGGTCTTGCATCTTGTACAATCAATGGGCAATGAAAATTCATGAACCCATAATCATAGTATCGGCCGCCTTTATGTGCAAGAATCCCATGGACCATATCAGTATCACCTCCAGCAGATGAGCATCAATGGAGCAAGAATACCGTTTGGTCTTGCATGATGGACACTCAATGTGCTGTGGAATGGCATCAAACCCTACTCAGTATGTCGGCTGCCTCTATTGGCAAAAATGCTAGTGATAATATCCCTACCACCGCTTAAAAATGAGTGTCAATGGACTGTGCACAATTTTTAGCTTTGCATTTTAGGGAATTTAAGTTCTGATTGGTTGCAGACATTCATTGTTGGGATATTGGCAGCCATTATAGGCAAGAAATACAGTGACACGCTCCCTGCCGGATTCTGAAAATTAGTGTCAACGGAGTATCACCAGTTTCTGATATTGCATATTTGGTAATCAAGACATCGCACAGACCTTCGAGCACATAACAGAATTATTGACAGCCTTGTTAGGGAAAAATAAAATTTTCATATGAAAAACACAGATTCCAAACTAATTGATATCGCAAACTGCAAAACATGCAAAATTATATTATTGGTTGTTGAATACGCGCTTTTGATAAGATAGTATTATCAAACTGCAACAACAAAAGCCTTATATGAATCTGTAAATGGAGCAGCTGGGCGACCCACTGACAACACACCAAATTCAAACTGGTTTGGAGATTTCCATCGAACCTTACACAAGTTGATAGTTCGGGTATATCGGCAATCCAGAGCACTAATTTGGCAATCATTCGGTTTCAACCCGGACCCGGACTCGAAATTACTATCAGGAACTATTGCTAACAATACCTATAGCTGCTGAGTGGGTACATGATCTGCAATCAATTGTTTATCTGAGTAAATACATTGTTAATAGTTGAATTATCCTACCAAGAGAACGAACGAGAGGTAACCATCATATCCCAACCATTCGAAGCGGCAAGGACTTGGCATACTAAACCCATGTTCAGGTGGTTGAATTTGACAGTCATGGATACACTCATCCTCCTGTGATTTGACCTAACAAAGCTGATTGTGCTGCAAATTAATGCAAGTGACTACTTAATCACCAGCACTTCAACTAATAGGAATGTTTTCAGATCTATTAACTAATCAACTACTACACTTCCCATAGTATATATGCTGAACTGAAGTACAATTCATTCTGTTCAGAGATATTGGCAATTATTCGAACCATAATTCAATTGTGGTACTTGCTGAAGCATAGGTATTGTCAAATCCAGATTGGGTGCCATTACAAGAAGTTCAAATACATCCCAACATCAAATGGACACCAGCTTTGGTATGCTAGATAGGTCAATATTCTCCAACCAGATGGCAGCAGTATCAAACACCCGGCACACAAAGATCAATCAACTATTACAATATTTGGGATTCACTGATGATTTGATCAGTGATGTGAGACCAGAGACATATTCTGTAGCTACCGAAGTGGTGACTACTAAGACTACACTGGTTCCTCATCTTCAAACAAATATGAACCTATTCTAGCAAACAATCTGTCAGCCTCAAAAATATTACCAATCCTGATTCATGTATCAATGCAGACATGATCGATTGGTTATACATGGATAGAGCTGTGGCTATGAATGGAGGAGACATGTGCACACAGGGATTACGTGGTACATTAGCACAATGTATGACGATTCAGATGCCATAGAAATACTATTCAGACAATCCGGTTGAACTCAGCTGTACTTGTAGGTAATTCCATTAACTCTCAGCACTCTCTGCAGCTAAAGAAACTCCTATCAAATGCTTTAAGTGTATGTCAAGGTGCTCCTGACAACTCCTGCAGTTATGGAGGTACATTCAAAATGTGATGACAACTGACATATAGAAGAGTCAGTTTTTAAAGTACCTTCTATATCTGTGCAGCACAGTGGGAAACTTTTCAGTTGGTGTAGTATTCACACAGCAGAGGAATTTAAAGTCATGTATCCACATGCCATTCAGGCAATTAAGTTTGTCTTGGTTTCAAGCACAAGATGATTCGCTACATCATAATGTCATATAATTTATCAGTCTCAGTCTGTCAATATATATGCATACATTTGATCTGGCCACAGACGGTAAATATACCCAATTAGTGGAGCAACAGCAGGTGCCGATCAAGTGACTTTGGCGATGAACTTGGGGGCAGAAATTGAGGTAGTTTGACGATACACTTGCAGGGTATAGTAACGACAGTATAGAAATGGACATTTGAATGATGAATATCTGATGTTGGCTGCAATGATGAAGCTGAATCAGCAATGCACTTCGAGGCTTTGATCTACTGAATAGGGAGATGTACTTGGTGCCCATAATCATGAGAAGTTGGAGATTATGATAATACAAGGGTGGAGATTCATATTGTATGATAAATCACTGCTATCTGATGGCGAGAGATGAGTCTCGTATGACTGCAGAATGCAATCAGCCAGAAGGGTGCATATATAGCTGTGTGTGCATACTTTTGCACTTGTACTCTGATATATATACAACCTTGTAGACAATTTAGACAATACACATTTATGCTTCTCTACCATCACTATTTCAATAGGTTTTAAGCCTGGCGCCAAGTCCAATCTTTACTATGAATACAACATATATATTTCATGATCAATAGCCTCAAAGACCAAAAACCAGCCATGATCATTCCTATTTGTTATGGTTGGTACAGCCGAATATGAATAGACTCAGCTACAACACGATCACCACCGTCAGCACCTGCTCTACACAGCTACAATGTCCACATCCAAGATGTGTTTCAACAACTTCCAGAATAATTACAATGTGATCACGAAATATATATCATTTGTACCCATACCATTCCGAGTGATGAGCATTTACAAGTCAGATTCCACCCCACCATTGCAGATAGCATACAGGAGTCAACACTGTTCACATAAATGCACTCACCTCCGTATCAGCATATGCATACACCATTACATCCAACAGTGGTATCATCATGGTATTCACAGCTATGTCTACATATATACCTAACAGGAAGTGATCTACTACAATCAATAGGTTCCATTCAAACGGCAGCCAAAGAAAGTGTACAGAAGCCTACTCTCAATTCACCGGCATCTGCACTCACTACTGAGCAAAAGCACACTTCAAAGTACAAAGTCATTAACTCTCACAGCAACATCCTCACCTATAATCCCGAAATACACACATGGTGTAGTACTCATGAGTCCGACCACCACGTTTACATCACAATGTTGAAGGAGATGGCAAGCTGAAGGAAACAAGATGTAGAAGGCAATAAGAAGAAAGAGTAATACGATACAGAAGGACAACTCATTGCCAGAACTCAAATTCCACCTACAACTACACCCACAATACAGTCTAATTTAACAAGTACACCCACTGCCAAAGCACCATAATGCACGCTCACCACCGGATATTCGGTAGATGGAACGGAAGGGATAACATAGTGTGAGTAGTGTTAGCAATCGTTCCGGATCATCGCTTCGTATCTGGGTGCGGGTCTGAACCGAGCCATCGACAAATTGGCTGTGCGGGCGGTCAATGCACCCGAACAGTCAATGCGGACACGGTTCGATGATAATCTGCCAACCCATCTGAATTGGGCGGGTTTTCAGCAGGTCGTCCAACGGGTCCGACTGAAGATTCCTATAATGCTTTCACCGGGAAAAATAACCTTACGCGACGCGTAACTCATAGAGAAGATGTTTTTGGGACGGTAATCCATAGCATGTTTGACGCGTGGCACTATGAGATCCTATGGACCTGCACGTAGACTAGATTACTATGATACGCGTGTGATTATGTGCGCTTTATACTATACATGCTGCATTCAACAAAACCGCCAAATGCACTTCTTTGCACGCTCCCAAATACGCTCTGAAGTACACTCTTGATTGCACTCGATGGCACACTCCCAGCCTGCTTGACTGTACGCTCCCAAGTAAGCTCTCAAGACGCTCCCAATTGCACTCGATGGCACACTCCCGGCCTACTTGACTGTGCGCTCCCAAGTGAGCTCTCAAGACGCTCCCAATTGCATTCGATGACACACTCTCAGCCTGCTTGACTGTACGCTCCCAAGTAAGCTCTCAAGACGCTCCCAATTGCACTCGATGACACACTCTCAGCCTGCTTGACTGTACACTCCCAAGTAAGCTCTCAAGACGCTCTCAATTGCACTCGATGGCACACTCCCAGCCTGCTTGACTGTACGCTCCCAAGTGAGCTCTCAAGACGCTCCCAATTGCACATGATGACACACTCTCAGCCTGCTTGACTGTACACTCCCAAGTAAGCTCTCAAGACGCTCTCAATTGCACTCGATGGCACACTCCCGGCCTGCTTGACTGTACGTTTCCAGGTACACTCTCAAGACGCTCCCAATTGCACTCGATGGCACACTCCCTGCCTGCTTGACTGTACGCTCGCTGATCAGCTCTCAAGACGCTCCCAATTGCACTCGATGACACACTCCCTGCCTTCTTGACTGTACGCTCCCAAGTAAGCTCTCAAGCCGCTCTCAACCACACTCCCGAGCACGCTCTCAAGTACACTCCCAAATGCACTCGATGACACTCTCCCAGCCTGCTTGACTATACTCTCCCAAGTACGCTCCCAAGACGCTCCCAAGTACACTCTCAAGAGGCAAGACACTCCCGATCTCACTTGACTGTATACTCCAATGTATGCTCCTGCGTGCTTGATCCAGAGACTTGCTAAGTTACAGGTGCCAGGCACCGGGAGGCGGGTGGCGGTAGCCGAAATCATGACGTCGGTCGATATCATAGTCTGAACCTTATTTTTAGCGCAGCCACCGCGACGAGATCGCACGATGCCTCACGACCATGGTGTTGACAATTGCAGCCTGAGATTCCGCAGGAAAGGTAGACAATTTGACCTTGGGGAGAGCAGATCTCCGACTCAGATTTTCCAGTGGAATCTACTGCTCGCTTCCCACTGATTGTGGGCGTATGTGTGCGCATTCAGGGCTGATGGTGATGATCGCGATGGTGCTGATGGTGATGATAGCGATGGTGATGATGGTGATGATGGCGATGATGATGGTGTCGGTGATGGTGAGCATAGTACCAGAAGCACTCAGACAAAGGCTCTCAAGCAGGCTCTCAAGCAGGCTCTCAAGCAGGCTCTCAAGCAGGCTCTCAAGCAGGCTCTCAAGCAGGCTCTCAAGCAGGCTCTCAAGCAGGCGCTTCAGCCGGCGCTAGAGCGGACTGTCAGCGATAGTGGCCAGTACCGGTATAGCAGCGAAGACTGCAGGCAGTGAAGACTGGTATAGGTCCATCTCCGGCCGCCAGCTGTATATTGTTCCACAGGCCCACATGCACATCTCTATGAATCGACTGTAGACGACTATAGGCTGCGCGTCGTGCAGGGGTCCACGGGAAGCTTGCTATGAGCTGCGCCAGTGCGCGTGTGTGCGTAGCGCAGTCTATAGTCGATTGGCACTTTTGCCGATGTTTGGTGATGTTTGGTTTTGCCATTCAATAAAAGTATTTGATCAACATCATGTATTTAACATTCAGTAATCACTTTTTGAACACTTTGCAGTTTGCGATATCGATTATTTTGGATTCAATGTTTTTGTGTTTGGGCTTTGTACTTTGGACTATAAAGGCGGTCAATAGTTCTGTCATTAGCTCCCATATCCGCGCGATGCCTTGAGTTCCCCATATACATGAGAACAATTTGTGAACACTCTGTTGATGCTCAGTTTCAAGATGTAGTAATGAAGATATGGTGCACTGTATTGGCTGATAAGGCCGCAACTACATGGTATAAAGATGATCACCACACACTGATACATAGATTACAAAAGATCCAAGACCACAATTCATTGAGACTCCATTGATGTTCATTTTCAGGATGGGGCAGGGCATATGCTGCTGGTGATTTGCTCGTAAAGATGGCAAATCTCTCATTTATAGATATCTGCAACCAATTACCACATAGATACCCCAAGTCACAAAGCCAAAAATCAGTGACACTTTAATGACGATCTGTTGAAGAATGGGGCAATGACCGCATCAGATTCTCTTTTGCCCATAAAGGCTGCCTTTAAGTTCAATATATCTACCCACTACCAGATCACATTTTAATAAACTGACTTAAAGGACAAAAATCTTTGACGATGTGTTCATGCTCATTTTCATGATGGGGTAAGAAAGCTATCACGCATTATTGTGCCTGAAAAGGCTGCCAATTCATAGTATATCAATTATTGCCACAAATTAACACTCAGCTAACCTAGGACGCAAAGCCAAGATATGATGACGCTTGGTTGATACTCCGTATCATAATGTGGCAGAAACTGTGTCGCTTGCTGTCTTGTCCATAATGGCAGCCAATGAATTAATTAAGCTCAACTGCAACCAAATTACATTACAAGTACCTTGCTTACAATACCAACTATCGTTGACACTCCGTTGAAGCTCATTTTGTTTTATTGCATAGTCAATATTTGCTGCCATTGAAAATTGTACGAATAATTATTTGGACTTATTGGTTTTCTTTCTGCCAGATTGAGACTCAGCCCTTTGGCAAAGCCAAGCCCAGTAATATTCTTCTACAGGTCGCTCTCATTCAACCCAAGTGGATATATTCTGCAGAATAATACATGTTGCCTGCTATAATTCTGTTTATGAACAAACATTCACATGCAACTGCTTAATACTTTCCGATAATATTTCCCTAACTGTAATTCTCGGTTAAGTAACATATAGAACCTGGTGAAAGCATACTCACCCATTCTGACCTGCTGTATCATCTTTTGCTTAATCCTTCTTATTTCCATTGCATTGACTGTCATCACCCACTTGTCAGCCTATTACATAGACCATCGTATTGGCTGAATCAATCTGGAATATTTGGTGCCGCACTCACATCCCGGTGCTCTGGTGAATCAGAAGTCTCTATGACATTGTCAAGCTCTATATCAGATTTGTCTACAACCTTTCAGTCGTCTTTTCTCGCCATTGGATTATCCAAGTTACCATTCCAGTTAAGCCAATATTCGGAGTCAGAAATGCTGTCAGGAGCATCATCCTAATCCTTTTTAAATGGATGAGAGTTGAATCGTTCGATTTGGCAGATATTTAATATTTTCGTTCGTCCTCCAGAGACATTCTTTGCGGACATAGTTGGTGGCAAAGATGATCTTTCAGAAAATTGAATTGCAGCCACACCATCACATTGAAATTTTGACCAGGATGATTCGATGATATCTTCAATATCTGAAATATATCCTACAGCTGTCATTTGCTTCCTGTGGGTACGAGCTTCCATCTGTATAAGATGTATGTTTGGGCAGCCCTGGCACCTCTCCACCAAGTCATGGACCTTGGCCATTTTGTGCAACTATTCTTCTGCTTTCTATCTCTTCAATTGCAAGTCATTTTCAGCTCTCGTGTGATCCAATGCTGAGTAATCGCCTGCCAATAGTCCATTTTTAGCTTCAGCAAACTGCCTTACTATAACTTTTTCCTGAAGGGTCTTACAAATAGGTTCAGACTTTCTCCACATGATTCGGTCTTACAAACGGGAAAATCTGGCCTCTACTCCGACAACATGTGGTATGATAGGGAATATATTGCATGCCACATTGGAGAGATTGGCTTACTTTGAGTGCGTGTCCTCTTGTTGATGCCACCAGGCAGTGACATCTGGTAACCAAAATACACTGCTAATCTCCATGGGGTCAGAGTGGTAATTACTAAAATTTCAATTAACCTGCCCTCAGTTCGCTGCTGCTTCAGGCAGCACACTCACTTACAGCCTTGAAGCTGTTCATAAGTGGGCTGCACAATTGCTTTATCTGGGTGTCGTTTCAGCCATACATTCAGGCGTCAGTTATTCTTCATCATCGCTGCACAAATCATATGGATCAAAAGAAGATTGACAATATCCATCAGACTATGCAGAGGGGAAGAGATTGCTACTCATAACATTGTCTGATCTAATGACAGACTTCTGTCAATGTTTAGCACAATATTTGTTTTCCACATACTTCAGAAATGCCTTCTGGTATTGGGTAGTATCAGAAGTCTTGTCCTCAGGATGGATATCCATTTGCTTGTCGCCCTTGCTAAATGCTCGCAACATCCGAAAAGGATCATGAATATGTTATGAAATCTGAAGCATACTGGACATTGGGGGTTCTTCAGCATAGTAATTGGACCCTGCTCATGAACGTACCCACAGGAATCTGAATGAAGTGCATGATTCTTGGAATGTGGTTTCTCATGGCAGGCCACTAGATTCCAGAGGCCTCAAGAGGTCATTGTAGTTCCCGAGTCATTGAGAACTTTGAGGAAGCAACAAATGTTGGAATTCCATGTAGACGGCTGTCGGTTTGTTCAATACAACCATGAACTTTGTTCAAATCTATGGCAAGCCATCCTCAAGTATGTCAACCCATGACTAATTATCCTGAATTATGTTCCGAAAAGGGAATACAAATCTCTATCAAAGTTGTGGAAAGTAAGTTGTACTTCTTGTAATGCCCGATTTTGATCCATATAGTTATTTACAACCAACATTATGGCTAATTTGTTCGTTGATGTCCACCTGTCCAAAGATAAGCTAACTTTACTTCATGATGGCAAGTGCATCTTAATTCTATCCACTGTGAGTGAGTATTCCCTCCCGCAAATGTTGCAAAGAGTGCTGGCGGATGCAATCCCTGCTCACTGGTTAATGCATTAAATGACCGTTGTACCGCGAGGTCTGATTTTGTGTTCAATGAAGTATTTGACAAAACAAATCCTAACATGAGGCAGTGATTCCAGGTGTCTTGGTGAAATTCGGCAGGTAGCATGTCGTTTGCCACCGGTTTGGAGCATTTTGTCTGTCAGTTGCAGTAATATAGATAAAACATAACAGTTAAATATGAATTTCCTTTGCAAACTTACCATTGTAATTCCGTCATTCCCTTGTCAATTCAGTTTGGCCAAAGGTAATGAATCAGCAGTTGTACATGACAATTTAGAAACTTCCGACTTTCTGACTTTGTGTAAGTTTGCAATGTGTACTTTTGCCCGCAAGCGTTTCCCTATTGAGCAGGTCTCATGTTCTGATGGATTGCAAAGAACCTGATGACGTACTATACACATGATGCCAGGGCTGCTGGCCATCTCAATTCCGATGTTCAAATACATCTACCCCGAAGATACATGTTTTGAATTATTCCAACCAATTGGATGCTTTGAGCCCACATTCATTGATGCCTACCAAGTATGACGTATCATTTGTAACATAAGAATGCTCAAATCAAGAACAATGACTCATTGCATTTTGGAAGAAATCATAACCTCTAGCAACGAGCAATTGAAAGATTGGGAATTCAACATGGTAGGAGGAATTTGAAGTCTGCGTAATTCGAGTTGAGAGACTATTAAAAGTTGTGTTATGAATAAGTAGAATGCTGGTTCTTATACATTGACTCTAGAGCTACACACAAGACAAATGTAAAACCTGTAAGACATTGCATGCATAGTTGTGAAGTTATATACAAGGACATATTGAAAAGACTGACAATTAAAAATTCAATTTATGAACAACACATGGTAGTTGCTTGCTGGGGATCTTACTGAGCGCCACAAAAACTGTTACCGCTCTGCTGAAGCTGATTTCTGGGAGTCGGTAGTCGTTTACTTACTACCATTTTTGCCCATAAAGGTGACCAATACTTTCATTATGGGTATATGTCAGTGTACAGCCCTTGGAATACGCATATTGGAAGAACAGCAATCGTTGACGCTCTGTTGACGCTCTGTTGACGCTCTGTTGACGCTCTGTTGACGCTCTGTTGACGCTCTGTTGACGCTCTGTTGACGCTCTGTTGACGCTCTGTTGACGCTCTGTTGACGCTCTGTT
>Ga0307514_10001400_pt1 | contig 29916 bp, 33 predicted proteins | sample 16_EM_MG_FD_203088 | JGI IMG/M metagenome (GOLD analysis project Ga0307514, IMG submission 203088) | Populus trichocarpa ectomycorrhiza microbial communities from riparian zone in the Pacific Northwest, United States - 16_EM | ecosystem: Host-associated > Plants > Roots > Unclassified | place... | reverse complement strand
TCAACAGAGCGTCAACAGAGCGTCAACAGAGCGTCAACAGAGCGTCAACAGAGCGTCAACAGAGCGTCAACAGAGCGTCAACAGAGCGTCAACAGAGCGTCAACAGAGCGTCAACAGAGCGTCAACACAGCATCATCACAGCATGAACAGAGTGTCAGCAGAGTGTCAACGATTTTGGGAGTTGCATCTTGAATAATCGAAGCACTCTGCTATGGCATATACCCAGAATTATCATATTGGCAGCCGTTATGAGCAAAAGAGATCGCAACATGGTCACTGCCCCAGTCTGAAAATTAGCGTCAACACAGCGTCAACAAACTTTGTGTGTTGCATCTTGTATAATCCAAGGGCTGTGCTATGGCATTTACCCATAATTGAAATATTGGCAGCCTTTATAGGTGATATCGTGTTTGTCGATACTGCTACACCACAAGCTGAGCATCAACAGAGCATCAACAGAGTGTCAATAGCGCGTCAACAGAGCATCAACACCGCGTCAACAGAGTGTCAACAGAGTGTCAATGATTTTGAGTGTTGCATTTTATATAATACAAGGGCTGTGCTACGGCAATTACCGATAATCAACATATTGGCAGCCGTTATGCGCAAGTGAGATCACGACATGGTCACAGCCCCAGTCTGAGAATGAGTGTTAACAGAGCGCGAATGATTTTGGGTGTTGCATCTTGTATAATCCAAGGGCTGTGTTACAACATTTACTCATAATCGAAGTATTGGCAGACTTCATAGGCAATATGGTCTGCGTCAATGCCACTACACCTCAAACGTCAATGTAGCCTCCACAATTCTTGGTCTTGTAAATAAGGTAAGTTGTAAGTGATTTGCTTGCTGCAATCCATAACCGATGTATTGCCACCCAGTATGCGCAAAAGAGAAAGTGACACGGTCATGGCGCCATTCTGACAATATCCATCAACCCAGCGTCAACTGAGGGCCATCAATTGGTGGTGATGCAGATCGGATATTGAACGCATCGCATGGACATTTGAGCTTATAATTGAACTATTGCCCTCCTCCATGGTCAAAAATACAGATCATTAAAAGAAAAATATGAATTAAAATATTCTCGATCTCGCAACCTGCAAAACATACGAAATGTGATTCCTGGATGTCGAATAATTGATTTTTATTTAGTACTATAATCAAATAGCAAAGGCAAGCATGTTATATGTATTTACAGATGGACCTGCTTGAGAACCCACTGACAACCCGCTCAAACCAGACAGGTAGGGAGATGTTCATTAAACTCTACCCGAATTGACAGGTCGGGTTTATTGACGACTCTGACCGCCGACCTGGCTCCGGTTCAGTTCCGACCCGGACCTGGACCCGAAGTGACGGTCCAGAACCCTGCTAACACTATCTACTCCCTCAGTCCATTGCTTGCCATTAAATCCTTGCGGTAAAACTATATTCCCCAGGAGGAAAGGTACACACTCAACTTATAACCATTTATCCTTAGCAGCCTGGCGATTCTGCTTAGGGAATTTCCTCAGTAGCTCCTTTTCATCGAAGTTTTCATATGGTTCCTCTGTCCAATCTGTTTCCTCTGGACACTCTGTCCATTTGAACAGATATAAGACCTTCTTCTGTTCCTTGTTGAATTGACTTCCCATGATTTCCTCTACCTTATATTCTGTCTGGTACTCATATCCTTCAACATTATATCCTAATTCATGTTCACCTGCAACCAGTGCATACTGGATTGGTGTACCTCAAATTGGGTTGCTAGCGATGCGGAAGGGTTCAATGAAGAATACCTGACAGGCCTTATGTATTCACCATTGTGGGTGTAATTCTAGCTTAAGTGCTGTAGGTGTCATAACCTTCATGACCTGGAATGGGCCTTGGAGTTTGGCGTCCAATATCCTTGCTGGTCTTCTGATTTTGAGGTTTGTTCCATTTCACATAACCAAATCGCCTGGTTGATATCCTGTTGCAGGTTTGCCATTTTAATTGTGGTACTTCCTCATTGTGTTGGTGGTATTTTCGAGTCCTTGACGACATAGCTGATAAACACTTGTCATCTATTGAATGCGGTTTTGAGAAGTGGGATTATGCGAGAGTTCTGCCATTGGCCAAATTGTCTGAGGGTGATAGCCGTAAGTTGGAAAGAATTATTTTGGCTGTGGAACAGAGGGAGTTTTTGTATGCGTACTCTGCTATTGTCAACATTTGTTCCCAATTATCATTTTTGTAATGACAGTAATTTCAGAGGTAACACTCCAGTGTTTGGTTTACTTTTTCCGTTTGTCCATCGGTTTGAGGATGAAATGGCGATAACATTTGGGATTTGATTCCTGGTGTATCGACAATGCCTTTCCAAATTGTGGAAGTAAACCTTATATTGCCATCCGATGTGATTGTAGATTGTATTCCATGATGTCTTCATAGCGATTCTAGGAATATCCAAAGTATGTCTGGTTGTATCAATTTTCCATCTCGGAGGGGAATAAAGTGTACATCTTTCTGAAGCAGTCAACTACTACCCATATAGATGACCATCCATTTGGTACTGGTAAATTCACAATAAAGTACATGGATGTTTCATCCCAAGGTCTTGATGCTAGCTCCAATGGCAGCAATAGTCGATCACGAGCATGATTTGCTCCCTTGTTCTTTTAACAAACTGGACATGGCCAAACGTATTCATCGATCCATTGATCCATCTGGAGGGAGAAGAAGTTTCTTCGTACAAGTTCAATCGTCTTTCCCTGGCCCATGTGGCTAGCTAGTTTCGAGTCATGTTCTACTTGTAGAATCATCTTTCTGAGATCCATGCTATTGGATACCCATAGCCTTCCTTTATTCCATAGGACTTCATCTTCCAATGTGACATCTGCATCTGCCTTTCCATCCAATACACTGTCATATGCCCTAAGCCAATCTTCGTCATTTTGGCCAGATATGATTACATCCTGGTATATGTGTTTATCATATGTGACCACAGGTATGGATTTCAATGTCTGGGATGAAAGTATAATCAGTTCCGCTCATGATTGGAGAAACAAAACCATTATTGGTGAGACTTTAGCTCTAGCCAGTGATGTCCAAACACAGTGTCCCTCTACTGTCATAAGTTGATCAGGTCTGAGGACTTGGTGAATCTGTTGATATTTGTTTTCCTCAATGCTACCTCCCCCCTTTTTTGGACTATACTCTGAACATGTAGGTAATGCATCAGGTTTCCCATTTGCCCTTCCTGGACGATAGAATTTTTTGAAATTATAACCCGCCAGCTCATGTGCCCATCTTGCCTGTCGTCTATTCAAACTCTTTGTAGTAGTAAAATATACGAGATTTTAATGATCTGTATGGATCTGAATCTGAAGGTGAGCTCCTTCGAGGTATCATCTCCACTCCGTTAATGCACCAAATATCGCATGTAGTTCTTTATCGTGGATATCAAACTTGATTTCTACCTTATTCATTATTCTGGAATAGAATGCAATGGGGTGTAATTGTACATCGATGACATAGAAGAGTACCACACTATTCACAAAATCACTGGTGTTGGTTTCCACAACAATTTGACAAATTGGTTTGAAGTGCTTCAGGATTGGAGCAATAGTAACCAGACCCTTGAAGTCCTGAAATGCCTTAGCAAACTCAGGGGGCCATTCATACAGAGCACAGTTCCCGAGGAGTCCTGTCATGGATTTCATGTTTCTTTCGAATCCTTCGAAGAATAGTCGATAGATGTTGGTGAATCCTAAGAACATCTGTATGTCTTTTTTGCATTTGAGTTTTGGCCATTCCAGAGTAGTCTCGATTTTGTCCAAAGCCATTTCAATTCCTTCTGAAATTATATTCTATTCAAGAAATTCAACCCAGGAAACATGCCAATTCCACTTATATGGTGCAATTGCAAGGTAGTTTTCCTTTAGTCGTCAGAATACCTCCAGGACTATTTGGGTATGTTCTTCATCTGTCTCGGAGTAGATCAAGAAGTCCTCCATATATATAACGAGTTCCCAATTGAGCATATCTCTGAAGATTGTCTCCATTGAATCATGGATTGTAGCTGTGGCATTTGCAAGACCAAATGGCATGACAGTATATTCATATAGGCCATATCTTGTATGAAATGTTGCTTTCCACTTGTCCCCTTCTTTGACTCAGATGAGGTGAAAACCAGCGTTAAGGTCGATCTTGGTACAGATACTGGCACCATGCATCCTGTCTCGAAGCTGAATAATCAAAGTTAGCGGCTGTTGATTCATCATGGTGCCATTATTGAGTCGTCGATAGTCTACACATCATTGTAGGCCTCTGCGATAAGGTTTTGGAATGATCAGCATAGATGTACCCGCTGGTGACATGCTTGGGCGAATCTTCCCCTAAGAGACCATTTTCTTGATATATTCTTTTAGTACTGAATACTCTGTTTCTGAGAGAACTTAGATGGGTCCCCAAGGGGGTTCCTGTCCTGCTTGGATGTCAATTGCATGGTCAAATGATTAATGGGGTGGCAAGACACTGGAGATTTCTGCATTGTACAGAGATTTGTAACTGCAATACTGCCATGGAATCCTATGATCCAATCGATTTCAATTGCATCTTAGTCATTGATTGTAAGATTTCGAACGATTCCAATCCATCGATGATCATTCCCAAAATCCATTATTGTATCATACCTCACAATGGTGAATGAATTGCAGTTATGCCTTGTGCATGTCTTCTTGCATTCCGAACTCTCGAAGCTGATTTTTCCTCCATCTGCAAATCATTTGCCTTGATGTTTCACAATCCACCAATACGGGAGCAGGAGATCACAGCAGTCTCCCATCGGACCGATTTCGAAGGTTTCTTTGCACTAATTGTTTCCACGGTGCCAGCTAATTGGGAAGGTATAACACCATCCGCAATCCTCCACAGTATTTCCTGCAATCTTCTGAATTTCCTTGTTCTCCTTGTCAGTAACAAATGGAACATTGTGTTCTTCAATCGATTTCTCTCAGTCACTAGGTTTGGATCATCTAGAATCGAGCAACCCTTGTGCTGGAATGTTCTTTTTGCCTAGAAATGAGATTGACATCATAATTTCAGGTCTCTTGCCAGACATGGATTCGGGGGGAGCACACTGTGATTATGTGAGGTTGATTGAATCGTTCAAAGTTGAAGCCTTTCATTTTCGGGAGGTACTCATAATGAACGGCTTGTAGACGTAGCTCCGGCCACAACGGGTCATGAGTAGTTGACCGATGTGAATTGTAATGTACGGGTTGGTATCTATGTATCGTCACGGTGTTTTGAAACTGAATACTGTCTGGCCAGCACATTTCGAGTACTGAACTCATCCTCAGGCATAGTGTTAGCAACGGGTCTGGGTAACCCACCAAGAGTCCGGGTTTGGACTGGAAAATTGGTTTGGCTTGGTTCGAGACCCGTCCAAAAACCCGACACACATTGTCTTGGCTGGTTGGTACCCGGACCGGGCATGAAAGCGTGCCATTTTGGCTGGGTTGGAACCGGACTGCGATTCCAACTTTATGGTTCCTACAGCTTTGGCTCCAATTCAGTATTTGAGTTCTGATCATATTGTAACATGATCAATATGTAGATTGTGCAGTTTTAGCTGCTCCTTCACCTCCCGCTTTCACATTTGTGATCCGACTAATATTCGTTGAGTGGCTGTGCAAGAAGTGCAACTTTCAAGGGAAATTCGCGGGTTTTCTATAGCGACTCAACGAATATTGGTCGCATCGCATATCTGATAGCAGGAGGTGAAAGAGCGGCTCAAACTGCACAATCTACGTATTGATCCTGTCACAATATGATCAGAACTCAAATAGGTAATTGGAGCGAAAAATCTGGGCTTGCAATGGCCCGGTTTTGAGGTGAAACCCAGCCCACATGCAACGGTCCGGGTTTTTCATGTGGTAAAACTGTTGCAATGGTTCGATTCTGGTTCCAACCGTAAACCGGAATCCTTCTAGTGGGTTGAAACCGTTGCTAACACTACTTAGGCATTCTGTTTGTTCAATCTTAATTAAACCAGCTATCTAAGGAAAACACAATCATTTCTATCCCCTTAATTCCATATTGATCAGTACCACTGCCTCTATATCATAGGACTGTACCACAGTATCCTTTAATCAATGATCATCTCATCATTGGAGTCTACTTCGTAAACTAGTCTAGACACAGAGACCTGAGCTTTGGGCTAACTCCTATCTGCTTCTACCACAGACAAGTCATCATTGGATGGTCATCTTTGGGTTCTCGCTGTTTGCCTTGAGAGGATGAAGAAACAATTGATTTTGGGCAGAATTTCCATGCATTGTTGTCAATGCCGGAGCGAGCAAACTCGCCCTTTTCGAATCGTGTTTCTACAACAGAAGGGGCAATTCCCTTCAGGGCTTTCTTGTTGTCTTTATGGACAGGAGTCTGAACCTTAGTCTTATCCTCTTTCTTGGGTTTCTTGTAGCCAGACTTCCCTCCTTATTCACGATCCTTGGGTTTGTCTTCTCTTTTGTTGCCACCATCCTGACGCTTTCTCTTTTTGTCTTTTTTCTTAAGACTTCACAAGTTTTCCTTTGAAGGGTGCATCTTTTTGAGCATCAGGTATTCTTCAATTGCCAGTCCAACCCTTCGCATACATTCCACATGGTCAATGTCATTTCTCGGATCTCGTTTGGTGGTAGACAGGCAATATTGGAGGTCCTATGAACGCCCATCTTTAAGCAAGATCCTCCATGCAGTGCCAACTAGGCAGACCATAAAATTGAGTGTTTCCATATCCGTTACATCAGCAAAATGTATTTTTGTCACTGGAAGCCTCCAGGAGTGTCTGAGAGGATGTGGAGTGTAAACTTAGATGCGTCAATTTCAGGAGAGTATCAGACCCTAGGAGAAAATTCCAGCCGGCCTTTACAGTAACTGGGATCTCTGATGACTGGTACAGGAGTACCATGGGAGTGATTGTGATAGGTTTGGGAACACCTCAGAGCGCCAGAGAGAACTTTGCGTGCACCTGGGAGCGCCTGGGAGCACCAACGACATGCCTTGGAGCTGCTGGGAGCACTGGTGCCAACGCTGGGAGCACCTCGAATCACAGTAGAGCAGTCTGCGAAAAACAACATCTTCTTTGGGAACACTGCTGGTGGACTTGGAAATCATAGCTACTACTTATCATTCAATGATTGTTAAAACTCATGTATTCAGTTTGTATTTTGTCATCTATATATCTATGTATCTATATAGCTACCCATCTACACAGGGTAAATCTGGATTGGCTACAGGCAGTGCTTGAAAGCAATTTGAGGCGCACCTGAAAACGACAATCGAGTGTCCTTGGAGATACACTCCGAAGCCGTTATCGAGCGAGTTTGGAGTTGCACTGGGACGCAGTAATCGAGCGTATTTGCAGAGATGCTTGGAGGCCGTGATGGAGTGAACTTAGAGATGCACTCCGAGATGGCGATCGAGCGAGTTTGTACATGCACTTGGAGGCTGTAATTCGGCGAGTTTGAAGATTCACTTGGAGGCCTTGATCGAGCGAGTTTGGAGATGCATTTGGAGACCGTAATCAGGCGAGTTTGGTGATACACAATGGTGGCCCTGATCGAGCAAGATTGGACCAGTACATAGTGCCAGTTGATGGTCAGCATGCTGGGTGTGAAGACTCTATTCGTCAGTTAGTTGACTTGCAAATGTGGGAATGTGACTAGGTGACTTTACCTTTGAGCTCTCATGGCAAGCTGGCTGATGGCGGTTGATGATGTAGGGAGGCACGCCAGAAGCTGAAGCTACATTCAGGGGTCAACTCGTAATCATGAGAATGAAGGGGAGAAAACCAATGTTGGGAGTATGCTGTACACGGTGTCTGCTGTACTCGGTGTATGCTGTACCCAGTGTATGCTGTACTCGGTGTCTGCTGTACTCGGTGTATGCTGGACTCAGTGTAAGCTGTACTCAGTGGATGCTGTACTTGGTGTATGCTATACTCGGTGTATGCTGTACTCGGTGTTAACTCAGTATCATAGCATGGACAGATAGAGAGGGATGACTGAACATTGTGTTCTGTGATGATGGTAGAGTTGTGGACGAGAAAGAGAGAGATGGTGGATGAAGATGAGAACGATGCGGAGGATACGAGAAATCAGGGGTACGACTTGCCAGATTGGGTTGGGAAGATCTCATATCAGTGCTATTACACACCAGATCGGGCCTCATACCTGCCATATCTGGGATGGTACATTGACTAGCATACGAAATTCTCTAAGTCCCAGTTTCTCATGATGATTTCTCCCATCTCCTCTGATCTCTCTCTTTCTTGTCATCAACTCTACCGTAACCTAAGGACAGGAAGTTAAGTCATCCCTCTGTATCTCTCAATACCATGAACAAGAGGTGACACCGAGTGCAGCATACACCGAGTAAAGCATACACCCAGTACAGCATACACCCAGTACAGCATACACCCATTACAGCATACATCGAGTACAGCATACACCGAGTACAGGACACACAGAGTACTGCATACACCGCATACTGCATCATCCTAAGATCGACTGTCTCCCACTCCCAGCCAGTGTCACATCTCTCAGCAGACTATCTTGTACTCAATTCTCTACATTCGCACAACTACGAGTTAACCAATCAAGAGCGTCCCAGATTCCATTGCAAATGCCTCCCGATCTACCGCCTCCAGATGCCACGGCCTCCAGATGCACTGCCTCTAAATGTATCTCCCGATACGCTCCATTCCGGCTTCCAAGTACATCTCTGAGTTCCCCTGATCTCGTCCTCCGAGTGCATCTCCAAACTCACTCAATTATGGCCTCCAAGTGCATCTCTGAGTTCAGTCAATCTCTCGGTCTCCATGGGCATCTCCAAACTCGCTCGATTCCGGCCTCCAAGTGTATCTCCAAACACGCTTCGATCACGGTCTCCAAGTACATCTGGAAGGAACGACGGCGGGTGTATGGAGATTCAGGGGTAACGCAGGTGGACACAGTGATGATGAGTCTATAATCGGCAGACTCCAGAGTAGATCAACATCATCTCATTTCCATCTCAATTTATCATACAATGAACATACACACTCTATCTTCCCCAATATTTGGCCTCACTCGCTCTGTCCGGGATTTTGTGGATCCTCAACCCCGCGTAGTATCATATCTTCCCACCCAATTCCTACGTTCCTCGAAGCGAAACCGCTCTTTCGCATGAATTCAGTTTGGGTGTCGCAAGACGTGCGGTGGAGTAAGCTCTCTGCCTTCTTGCTACATTGTTTCACCACAACAGCCTCCAAGTGGTTCATCTCTAAGTACTCGTAATGGGCGTGTCCAGGTGCTCCTCCGATCATACTCGAGTACCATCTGTGGCCAGATTGACCGTATATATATATCTAGAGAGACTTACATGATGCATGCCATATTATGATGTAGCGAATCTTGTGACTGTAATTGAGACAAATTGCCTTCTAGTTATGTAAGAACCACTGCTGTGAGAATACAGCACCAAGTCTCCCGCAGAGCTGTGCAGCGGTCTCGGCTGCTCTCAAAGTATGTCACAGAACTGTGCAGCAGTCGCAGCTTCTCTCGAAGTCTTCCGCAGATTTGCGCAGAGGTCTGAGTAGCTCCAAAATTTGACTATTCTATAAGTCAAATCTCGGAGTATCCTGAATACACCTTCATAACTGCAGGTGCTTTCAGGAACACCTGAAAATGCTCTTGCACAGTCTGAGAGCACATTGCTTAGCTCCAGGGAGGTCTGGGAGCATCAAGAAGTACTTAGAAGCACTCGTGATGTCGCCCGGAGTGTCGGGGAGGATTGCGTGTTGCTTCCAGATCAATTTACATTTTGCTGTTGTAGGTAGCTCTCCATGTCTCCGTTGTATTTGAGTTCCCTTATCTTGCCTAGGGCTTGCATATCTTCTTGTCTGTCAAGCAATCTGTCTTCCATTGCACTGACAAAGGGGTTCCATTCATCGACCTTGAACAATCTTTTCATATACTCAGCTCTTGCATCGTACCATGTTCCAGTCTTTCCATCCATTACACCTCCAATTAAAATAATCTTATCAATATCATCCTCGTATGGTGTATTGTGCCACTTCATATAATTCTCGACACTGGGGAACCACTTTCGATATGGACGGGTGTCATTGGATGGATCTGCTTTGAACACTTTTGGGAGCTTCATTTGACTCTGTTTCTTTTTGTATCTTCAGCCAGCGCTGCATCCTTGTACAGAACCACTCTACATAGTTGAACTTCCTGGTGGTAGTGGTGGTAATCCTCCTAGGCCATATCTTCTGGGGTCCTTGCGGCTATGTGACGAACTTGAACAGTCATGTGGGTCATTGCCGGTGGGGAATAGGGGAAGTGGTGGCTCATCTGAGCTACCAACCGAATTTTTATTGTCTCTTCCACCCCCTGCTCCTCTTCCACCGGAGGGACCCCCTCTTACACTTCCTGTCTCGAAGGATGGTGGTGTGTATGGTGGTAAGTAGACATCTTCAGCATCTTTCTCTTTGATGATTTCCCATACCCCAGTTTTTTGACTTTAAACACACTTAATACCACTTGTGGTTTCCATAAATGCTCCATCCTGTGGTTAATTTGGGTTTCCTTCAGGGTTTCCAGGTTTATCATCTCCTGAAACTGATTTTGCCAGAGATCTGATTGAGCGTCAGGTTTCTTTTGAAACTTCCTTGAGCTTTTCTTCAAGCTGTTTCTCGAACTCTGCGAAGGCCCATTGCCATTGTTTCTTATTGGCTTTCATTTCTCTCTTGGTTGACGCCAACTCTAACTGTTGCTGACTGAAATTGTGGTCTGCCTTCTTCTTGTTATCCTCCATTTCCATATGTTGTGTATTCTGTACCCTGGCCATTACACTTCAGCGTTCTGTCTATTTTCTTCCATCTGTAGCTTTTGAGCTTCTACTTGTACTGCCAGCACATTTTCACCGTCCTGTCTCTCTCTATATACTGCAGTTATTTTGGCCCATGCGCTATTGTTGCTTGTACTTTGGGCATTGAATGCATCTTTCAGATTCTCGTAATGTTGAGATTCTTTGGCTGCAATAACTGCTATTCCTCCTTTGATGTTGGCTGCAAAGACGTGAGACTGGAGAATAATCTCTGCGTATTGAGCGTACACATTATGGCAGAAGGTTTTGACTCCATTGGTCATTCAATTATAGAAGGTATTCTGCTTGTGGATCATTGACATATAGCCATCCACCAATGGAGGCATTTCCTGCTTTACATTGACTGATTTTGATATGGATTTTGAGACGAGAGCTTCCATTCCATCCAAGCCTGCAGTCAATCGATTGAACAACTCAACTGCCTATATGGGAACCTGTTCGTTGTTAATAGGCTGGTATTGTTCCACGCCTTTTCCAGTTGGCTCTCTGCGGACCAAGACATCATTCCTTCTCTCCATCGCTAGTCTCTGTACCTCTAATGAAGACACAGTCTACTACCTGAGAACTATACAGTGTCTAGCCTTTCCTTCTGCATGATAGTAATAACAGATGTAATCGTCTTCATTATTTCCGAAGATATCAAATGGTCTTGGTTTGAATTCAGAGCAGTGTGTATCTTCGCAGGAGTTTTCAAGGATATCTTCAATGAATTGTTCCTCCATTAGAGAGTGTGAGGGATCAGAGATCTCAAACTCAAGGCAATCAAAGAAAGATTCAGTAGAAGGGGTAGTTAAGTAGGCTTGGATAGCACGGACAATATATGGACTACTCGGTTTCAACTCATGATTGTGGCATGGAGAGATGGAGAGGGTAGACTTGCCGATGTACCCATTGGCAATAATATAGCTGAAGACATGAAAGAGAAAGATGAGAGGAGATGGGAAATCATTATAAGAAACTGGAACTTAAGAGAATTTCATGTGGGAGTCAATTTACCATTCCCCATATGGCAGGTGTGACATCTGATTTTGAGTGTATTAACACCAGGACGATATCTGCAAAACACAATCAGGCCTGTGGTACCCCTGCTTTCTCATTTCCACTCATATCTTCCATATCATTCCCATTTTGATATCCCATCCCACTTTCTCATCCACAACTCTACCATCATTGCTGCACACAATGGTGAATCATCCCGGTTTAACTCACCCAGCTATGGTCATGAGGTAATACAGAGTCAACCATACCCTGATTACAGCATACACCAAGTTCTACAGGATTTACCCCAGCTTGTCAGTTCTCTCTTCATTCTCACTAATATAAGTTATCCCCTGAATGTTGCTTCAGCTTCTGATACACATCCTTACAAGATCAACCATCAACAGCCAGCTCTCTTTGAGAGTTGAGTTGCAAAGTCAGTCTGATACATCCCAACGGTTGTGAGTTAACTAATGTATGAATTGACACTCCGCACCCAGCATGCATACCATTGACTGCGTCCAAGTATGCCACCAATCCCAGATTGATCATGGCCTCCTGGTGCATCTCCAAACTTGCACAATCGCAGACTTGGAGTGAATCTCGAAGTTCACACCATTATGGCCTCTAAGAGAATCTCCAAACATGCTTGTTTCAGGTCACCAAGTTCACACGACGATGGCCTTACCCAGTGCATCTGCAATCTCCCTCAATCATGAATAAGAAGTGTACCTTCAAGTTCACTTCATTGCCATCTTCAGGTGCACCTGGAATTGCTCTCAAGCTCATCTGCTACCGGTCCAGATATGCTGAATGTAGATAGATAGCTATAACAATACATCAATACATAGATGCTGAGGTACATAGATCGGAATACAAACAGAATGCATGAGTTGTAATTATTTTTGAATTTTATATAGTAGCCATAATGTCCAGGCGCACCAGCATTGTTCCAAGAGAACATGTATTTCCCAGGCTGCTCTTGAGGGATTTGAAATGATTCCAGGTTTGTCACTGGCGATTCCAGGTGCTCCCAGCATTGCTGTCAGTGCTGCCCCTCTTGTTGTCGGTAGTCCCTGATGCTCCCCAAGTTGTTAACAGATCACCTATATCCACTCAGACATTTTGCCAGTGCTCTCGGGTGCACGTGCTGGCCACTGTATTGGTCTACTATACTCAGGGATTTGACCACCCTGAGATTCTGGTTTGACCACACCCAGAGGCTGCCAGACACTCCTCCTGACAAAACTTCATTTCTGTAATGAACTACTGAACAGTGAACCCATTAGTTGTCTATGTCAGCAAATGGGAATAGTCATTTTATATATAGCCAAAATGGAGAACAAGTACCACCAATAAGTTATAAAACGGGAATATCTTGGTTTGTGGGTAGTGGCCATATTACTGAAAAACATTTCATTACAGATGATTCCAGACACCTTCTATATGAAGGTAAATTGATGGTTTCAAATTCCAGAAAATAAAATAGTGGACTGAAGATTATAGAATAAGAAATTGACTAACTTCCTCCTGTAACATTACAATGTCTATTAGTCTACGGTAATCCCATACTACACTGTTGCTAATGGAGTAACTGAAAGATGTCACAGACCAATTCCAGATGCCCTATCCAACTTTATGGCTTGCTCCAACAATCCAACAGAGATGTTGGTGAATCATCTATTACCAGTACTTAGAACTGATACAATTATAGTGTGAAACATCACTGGGAATTCATCTTTTGGCCGTGCATTTGGTTTAAATGTTGTACTCCTTTTAGAGCTGTAAAATGTACTATGAAATACCACCAACTGGACTGAACATATTTACAATACATCATCAAGACTAAGGGCTAGAAGAATGGAACAGAAAACATAGTGGGAATATATCAATGTTGCTGTACATTGCATAACAGAGCCATTAGATGGCAACAAAAGTTACTCCAACAATGTATCTGACCTCTATGCTGAAGACCTCCAAATGATTAAATTGTCATTCCGAAATGAAATCTATGTCGTGCAATCACATGGTGCCAGGCTGGATTGGAGGTAGTAGTAACCCTACTACATCACAGAACTCGCTGAAATCATGGCAACTTATTGAATTTTGGAACTAGAAGTATGAAAATCAATAGGCCAGATTGATAGTATAAATGTAAGGAAATTCTTCACTTATAGCATAAACATGAAATGTGGTTACTTTGTCCGAAAGTCTAATACCACACAGTGAAATCAGATACCAGAGTTTGAGCAGATTGAAGTACTAGTAGCTGCAGGCCTGAAATTCATGCAAGAAAGATAGATTGATGTAGGTAAGTGGAAAGAATGTGTGAAATAATTAAGGGTATATATAGTAGGTATGAAGGAGTGTAAAGATATGGTATATAAATGGAATATAATATATGTGGTGCTGGCAGACAACCTATCAAAACAACCACTAAGAAAATGGGGCAGAAAGCTAGTGGAAGCTAGGAGATACATGGTATGAATTGAAAAGAACAATAAAGAGAGTAAGGGAAAAGTGTTCAAATTTGAAGATATTCAAACCTCACGATTTATTGAATCTATAAGATGTATAAGAATAGTCTGTTTCTATACTTTGGGTTGCGGTCCCATTACACCAAAACATTGCAATCACCATCCTCCAACCATAGACTTATTTTAAGATACAAAAGACAATAACTACTGAATTAATGGGCAGACAATTCAACATGATAAACTGAAATACAAGCAGGATATACACTACGATCTATGCCAAGCATGCAATAAGCAGAGGACAAAGAAACAAACTGGTAATCAGATAAGTGAAGAACATGCCAGGGAAACTGGGTACTGCGTTCTGACTAGATTAGAATAGAATCAGCACCAGATACTCCTCCAGATATATTCAGACCATCAACCTCCAATAGTGCTAGGACAGAATAGACAAAGCATTATGCCATTCAACTCCCTTCATATACTGATAAGAACACCCAATCTTGCCCTCTCCATCTCAACTCATCACCAATGGACAGCAAGTTGAGATTTTCATTAATTGATTACATTTCCACAATACTTACTGACACCATGTAATTTAAAAAATTCTTAGCTATTTTCACCGAAGACACCAATATTGACTCCATCTCAGCCATGACCTGTACAGCCACTGCCTCTGTGGCGACCTCCACCACCACCTCTACAGCTACCACCACTACTGATACTACTGATGTCTCCCCCACAGATGTTTATACAAGGTCTACTATTCGCTTGAAGGTATTTCTTTCTGCGGAAACAGATGGGAAACTCAGAATAGAGTTCTCCACAAATACAGTTTTCTGAACAGTACAATAATATGTTCTGATGCAGCTTGGATGGTCACCCACTAAGGCCAAGCCGACTTTCTACTTGAGATCAATGGCCGCAGTGTGAATATTACCAATCCTGCCCATGTCCAGATTGTAAAGTTAGCAAACATCACAGAATGCAACCTTTATGGGAATACCTTGAAATGTATATGGTAAAATGAGTACATAAAAGTGTTTGATGGCACTGTGGTGGTAAGAGAGATGTGTAAATAGCACCACGCCATCCAGGAGAGAAAGATATAAAAATACTAAACAATTTGGGTGATCTGTAGCGGTACTATGGTGCATTCTTGGCATTCATAAGCAATCTCTATGCAGATGAACGCAGGCTGTAATTTTTTATCATAGTCAATCCAATATTCAGAAACTCTGAGTTGTTCAACAAGTGCCTCAGCTACTTATATATCAACTGCGTGATTATATCCACCTGCAAGTTAAAGGCCGATAATTGGTATTCGTTGGGATACTTCCACAATGCAAAACAGCTGCTAGGTAATAACTGCCATCCACTGGAAGAAGATATTGACTATGAAGCTATGAGTTTAAAATAAAACTGGGGATTACAAAAACTATACAGGAATTACAATCTCATGGACGACTGCAACCATGTGGATCAACTTTGTGTTATCTAACCATCACTATTACCTTATGACTTTAGAATACCAGGAATATCTACTTTTCAACATGGAACACATTACATCCACTAGGAGAGCCACTACTTGGCAATTCTGAAACTGAATAGAAGAGAAAGATAATGGAATGTCCATTCTTGGATCTGATCACAGGCAAGTCCGGAGAAAGAGCAAGTGCTTTTACCCCTGATGGCAACTCCATCAGAAAAATTACCACCACCAAATATCATACCATGCTTACTGCTATTTATGTAGCTACCACAACAACGAATATGAGTTCCATTATCAAATTGCATTCTACACCCACCCCACTTTGGGTAGCAACCTCTACTGCTGAACTGGCTGTCACAATCACTGCCACAAGGATACCAAAAGAGAATAACGAATTTCAAGGAGAACGATTTCCGAAAGCATTAGTAGTCAATCACAATCGTGATAGTCCCTGTCTTTATAACTTCATTAATCATTAGCAGCAATAAATTAGACAGTTTGCAAATTGCGCTGCGTCAATGATGCCATCAAGGGACACTGATTGAATATATCATAATATCCTGCTGCCAAAAGGAAATAGTGCAGAACTGAATTATATCTATTGTTTAACAAGCTGTAAACTAAGGCACTCAGTACTTTATACAGGCCAAGGGGTACATTGTATCTACAATTTGGAACCATAAGTCAGGTGATGGTTAGGTTTGATACTCAGCTTGTTAATATTTATTTCTTCAGAAGTTGCTACAGATAAAACATTGTAGATATGCAGCTAAGTAAACCATATCCGATTAGCACAATGTAAAAGCCCCAGCATAAAATGTTCTGTGGGGTTATGTTTTTAATTGAGAATAATATTCTTCATTTCAGTGGATATTGGCCATCAGGTTAATGTATGTCAAATCTTATTTCAAGTTTCCATACGAAATTATTCGTTATAGAACTGAGTGGAATGTTGTATTGCATGCAGAAACAGTTAGAAATCATAATTGAAAGATCTGTGTTTCACCATCACTGCTTACATTGAGAAGGGAATGTGGTGAGGACCAAGGGGAGATATAGAGATATCTGAAGGAGAAAGGGTAACAGGGGGTATGTCTATTTGGCAGATCCTGGAGTAGATGGGCATCATTCTATTCTCTTATCATGGAAATCACCTGGAATATTTTGGGCATAATGTACTATACTCTTCAGTCAGCTATTTGTATATCTGTGAAATTCTGTTGTTCCATACAGGTGGAAATTGTATCATATCTTCAGTCTCTCTCTCCATGCCCCTGCTGCTGGAACAGCTGTAATTCCATGCATGTCTTTTGGATGCTATGAATGTTACAGCAGATCATTAATAATAGGCAATATGCCATTCAGCCCTGGCAATGTACCACATGGGAACTGAATTCATAACTGTAGCATTACTTTCCAAAAACAGAATTGCTTTAATACTGTATTTAATACAACCAATTGGATTGTAGCTTCACTCAGTAAAGTGCAATCAACACAAACACAAATCGGCTTCCAAGGTATACACCAATATCTCATGTGTAACTGTACAGTTCATGCATCCATGTACGGCCATGTATATGAGTAGATGAGATGATACACTTGATCACATGGATGTGGTACTATAGTACAGTAGTATGCAGGTAACATAAGAAATAGTGCGAGTGTGGCTACAGATCTAAGGCCAATGGCGAGCTAACTACATATGATCCATGTGTTACCTGGCTCTGAACACGTGGTATGCAGCCATGCTGTTACATTCTCTCCCTCCTTTGGTGCAGACCCCATGGGCTGAATAAACCCATCAAAGAGTAGGTTGGAGAAGAATCAATTACATAACCAATCAATATACCCTAATGTACAAACCAAAATTAGCCACCACTAATCATTAGTGTACAGGGCAACCTCTAAGCACATCGGGTGCAAAAGGAAACTGCACCTGCATTTGACTTATATCAGGCAGTGGTGAAAACCCATGCAAATACTATTTAAACTGGGCTGGAATCCACAGCAGTATTGAAGTAAAGATGACAGAAGAAAGGAACGTCCAAAGTGACACTTGCGTCCATATCTCCACATCCAGAATGTCCGGGATCGGACAACCAAACCACGTGTTTGTAACTCGGATCAAGTAAAGGTCATTGTCAGCATTAGACACAGCACTGCTGTACAACCTCCCAATCATTGTATGAGTCCCTTGTGATCTCGGCTGCATCAAAGGTGACTTCCACTTGCCGCTCAATATAGTGTCAGCAACGGGTCCAATTTCCTGGGTCAGTTTTGGTTCCAGTTCCGCCTGAACCAGACTGTTGCAACAGGTATTACCAGTCGCAAAACCCAGACCATTTGAAATGGGCTGGCGTTCCCACATAACACCTGGCATTTCGAGTTTACAATTTTGGCTCCAATTATGTATCTGAGTTCCGATCATATCATGACATGATCAATAAGTACATTGTGCAGTTTTTGCCGCTCTTTCACCTCCCGCTGTCAGATTTGCGATCAAACAAATATTCATTGAGTTGCCATCGAAAACCCGCGAATGTTACAAACAATATGGTGTGATTTCACAATGATTCAATGAATATGTGTCCGATCGCAAATATGAATGTGGGAGGCGAAAGAGTGGTAATAACTGCACAATCAACGTATTGATCATGTAATGATACAATCAGAATTCAGATCCTGAATTGGAGTGAAAGTTGCAGGAACTGTGTAATGGAACTGCAGTCCAGGTTCAACCCAGTCTAAAATCCCCGACTTTAGGTCCGTTCCAGGGAACAACCACACCAAGACAAAGTGGGTTGGGTTTTGGCTGGGTTTGGAACTGAACTGAACCGTTTTTCTGGTCCAAATCTGGACCGCTGGCAGGTTACCTGGACCCGTTGTTCACTGGAGTTTGACATCCTCACCATCACCATTAATATTGGATCGATATATCAAACTTGGAAGCAACTCACTAATCCGTCATCCTCAGTATTCTTCCTGGTATGCAAGCTCTCGAGGTTTCCCAATTTCTGGTCAATTACTTCCCAGACCCTGCCCACCAGAGACTATTGTTGGTGATTTTGTCATCATTAGTGCTTGTTCAGTCTGAATGAAGCAGGGTTGACTTCTTGGCATGCATTGTAGCATCTGGTCTGTGTATCATTGCAGTTAGTGATGGTTAATCATGTACAACTTTGTATGTTTCTTGTAAGCTTCTCATAAAATTGTCATTTGAACAACATATATATGCATGGGTGTTCGCGCAGTCATGTACCCTTATGCTGAGCTTGGTCGGCTGGTCTTGAACTCTCAGCTCACCTCTCACAGCCAGTGGCTCTCAGACGGTACCCTTCAGTTGTTATATTCATCCTCCTGCAGCATTGCCCATGTAGGATCATTGGCCTGCAGTATGGTCGTTGAGCATATATTTCAGTATGGCATTTTCTAAACCTCCCAGTTAGTGCCTTTGGTTGAGAGCTTCCAATCATTGTTAGGTTCAATCCCAATATTAAGTTCTTCTCCCGTGATGTTGGTGACAGTGATATCTGTGACGTCATCTTTTGGTAGTTGTTTTAACTGTTTCTCATGAACCCAATGAGTAACTGTCTGTTGCAATGCTCAATGGTAAACTATTAGTTATATTCAGTTATAATGTGCAGTCTTGTTTGGAACGTCTTCGTTAGACACAATGCAGTCGTTCGGTATAGCTCAACCATGCTTGATATTCTCAGTATCCATCCAGTGCTTTTGGAGTCGCACAGATCATGCCTCCAGTCAGTGGACTTCCAGTTTCACTTTACATCCGCCCAATGCTCTGTGCACTTGTCATCTCCAAATGCTCACCAGCTGTCCTCCCGCAATGTACTTTATTCCTCCACTGGGTGTGCTTGCTGTCACTTTCCAGAGTATTCATATGGTTATTTTGGTTGTTGACTGCAGGTATTCTCTTCCCAGGTATGCTCATTGACTACTATCCAGTTGCAATTCTCTACCAGTAAGTGGGCTCCAAAATGGTTCCTCCCAGCCATTGCAGTAATGTCATTGCGAGCTGTTGGGGTTAGTTTTGATTCCGGCATAGTCATCTCCCATCTGTACATTGTGGTAGGATAGGCCATTCCTCACAGCCACTGCCACACTGCCTGGGAGAGGACTAAACAATGGCGGGTGTACTGAAAAACAGGGATGGTGGAGCTGGACTGGGCAATAAATGTGTATGCAGATGCTGAAATAACAGAGATACACTGAGCAATGGGGAGTGAATACTTGTAAGACCCCAGGGTATGTAGCAACTAGCTTATGTTGTCATCAAGTGATCAGCGACACTGTATTGTACCCCACTGTTGATACTACTTGCTCTTTCGAAGATTGGATGGATCCTCATGGCTATGTTGTATAATGTATTCTAACGCTCTCCCAAAGCTCTTGGAGTCCAAACTGCTGTTTCTCACAAATCCCGATTGGAGGTCATGAAAGGTGCAAATGCAAAATGTAAACTGGTCCAGAAGCCACATGCAATCCACCCAGACACTCTGGTCGACTGCACCCACACTTCTAAGTACTTCCAGATTCTCCCAGGCTCCCTTGGAGCTACCCATAGTGCTCACAGACTTTACAAGGGCATTCTCAGGTGCTCCTGGAAGCACCTGCACTTATGGAGGTGCAATCAGTATGCTGCATCTAAGATAGTTAAATTTTGGAGCAGCTGAGACCTCTGTGCAGCTCTGGGGGAGACTTGGTGCCATATTCTCACAGCAGTGGTTCTTAGGGTTCCATAACCACAAGGTATTTTGTCTAACATTTTGAACTGTGTTACAGTCACAAGATTTGCTACATCATAATACAGCATATATTATCTCTTTAAGTGACTCTATCTATATACAGACAATCAAGCTTCCTGCAGAAGGTACTTGAGCGCAATCAGAGGAACAGCTGGAGACACTGATTAAGAGAAGGTAGGGATGCACTTGAAGGTCTTTGTGGCGAGACAATCTGTTACTCACCACCAGCGCAATTGAATTTGAGAGGGGGAAGCCTGTGGGGGGCATACCAAGATGCACCACTTCCAGAGGCATACTGTAATACAGAGATAATGGAGAAGGACTGAGCAACGGGGAGTATAGAGACATCTCATTGTGCAAAATACACAGTATATCCCTCTCATCTTTTGGTCCCACCAACTCTTGCCGAGCTTTCGGAAATCCACGCAATTTGTGTGGTTCCTCACGCACACCTGCTGATCCTCGAAAGATCGAAGCAATTTCTGTTGTTCCTCAGAGCTGGTTACAACTTCATATCCTTTTACCCGCTTCCTATGCTCCTCCTGAAGTGAGATCAGCACTTCCTTATGGATTCGCTTCAGATGCCATGAGAGCTGCATCTTTGCACCACATGGTGATCTGGTGGACTATCAGATGTACTTAGCGGCGAGGATCAAGTGAATACAGTGATAAATTGTGAGGCCGTAATATAGCAAGTTCGGAGGCCATGATTGGGTGACCTGGGAGGCTGTAATGGAGTGAATTTGGAGATGTACTTGGAGGCCCAGATCGAGTGAACTCAGAGATGCAGTTCATGATTGTAATCGACCAAGTCAGGACATACCGTTGGTGGCTGTGACCGAGTGAGTTTGGAGATGCACATGGTGGTCACGATCGATCAAGATTGGAGGAGACCTTGGACAAGGTAAATCTGGAGGCAGGAATTTGAGAGGTGGTCGATCTGGAGGTGGTCGATCTGCACATGGTTGATCTGCAGGTGGTTGATCTGGAGGTGGTTGATCTGGCAGTAGTTGATCTGGCAGTGGTCGATCTGCAGGCGGACAATCTGCAGGCAATTCACCTGCAGGTGGTAGATCCGAAAGGAGACGTGACAGGAGTGAAGACTCTATTCATTGGTTAACTTGTAGTGGTGGCAATGTACAAAATTGAGTACACCAAGGTCCTTCAAGAGACGAGAGACTGGCTGGGAGCGGGAGATAGTCGATCATGGAATGTATGCAGTACTTGGTGTATGCAATATTCAGTGTATGTTGTACATGGTTTTGACTCATGCACATGGTATATCGAGATAGAGAGGAATGACTAAACTTGGTGTTCCTAGGTCATGGTTGTGTTGAAGATGAGAAAGCGAGAGAGGAGAGGAGATGGGAAACATTTATGAGAAATTGGAACTTCAGAGAATTTTGTGTGTGAGACAATTTACCATTCCTGATACGGCAGATACAGCTCCTAATTCAGTGGATAATTACACCGATATAAGGTCTTGTAAACCCAATCAAGCATGTCGTACCCCTGATTTCTCACATCCGCTCATATCTTCCATATTGTGACCATCAACATCCCCCATCTCTCTATCCCATCCACATCTCTACCATCATCGCAAAACACAAAGTTAAGTCATCTCTCCCTATCCCTCTGTGGCATTAACATCAGTGAACACCGAGTACAGAATACACTGAGTACACGATACACTGAGTACAGCATATATGAAGTACAGCATATTCTGAGTACAGCATACACCAAGTAATGCATACAGCAAGTACAGCATTCACCAAGTACAGCTTACACTGAGTACAGCATCCACCCAAAATTGTCTGTCTTCTCTTCATTCTCATGATTCTGAGTTGACCCCCGAATGTAGCATCAACCTCCGGCGTGCCTCCCTATAACATTCACTGCCACTAGTGAAGTTGTCCATGAGAGCACACAGTTCAAATCACCTCCTCACATTCCCACTGTTATGAGTTAACCAACTGACGAATAGAGTCTTATCAGCACGTGCCCCACCACCCATCCACCGGTCAAAATTCTCCTCTGTATGTGCTCAATCATGGCCTCGAAATACCTCTCTTAACTTGCTCTATCATCACCTCCCAGTGGATCTCAGAGTTCACTCAATAGCGGACTCTAAGTACATCTCCACATTCGATTATGGTTTCGGAGTGTATTTCGAAGTTCACTCGATTACAGCTACCAATTGTATCTCCATACTTGCTCAATTATGATCTACAGGCTCATCTCCAAAAACAGTCGATCAAGGCTGCCAAGTGGATCTCTGAGTGTACTGGATCTCGGCCTCCAAGTGCATCTCCAAACTCTTTCGTTCATGGCCTCAGGGTGTGTCTCTGTGTTTAGTTGATCTTTATCTTCCAGTAAAGCTTGAATCGCTCTCAGGCACCGCCTGCAGCCAGTCACGATATTCCATGTTTAGATGGGTAGCTATATTGATACACAGATACATAGATACATAGATGCATAGATCAGAATATAAAGTGAATACAGGAGATTTGAAAATTGTTGACCGATAAGTGGTAGCTTTGATTTCCAGGCACATTAGCAGCGTTCCAAAAGAAAAGGTTTTTTCCAGACTGCTCGATGGTGATTCGAGATGCTCGTAGCCATGTTGCCGATGCACCCAGGCTTGTCGTCTGCACTCCCAGACGCTTCCAGTTACATATACAGTACTCTCTGGTGCTGCGAGGTGTTTCCAATTTTATCACAATCACTTCCCTGGTACTCCTGTTCCAGTCATCAGAGATCTCAGTTACAGCAAAGGCCGCCTGGAGTGCCCTCCTAGGGTCTGATACTCTCCTGAATTTGACGCATCCAAGTTTACACTCCACATCCTGTCAGACACTCCTGGTGGCTCCCAGTAACTCAAATACATTTTGCTGATGTGTGGCTGCATGTTGCTGATGGGCTTCCACCCATTTAGCTCTGTCATTTCACTACAAATGTAGCCTAAACGCAGATTCAAGTTGAACAAGCTGGGTCTGGAAATGTGGGAAAGACCACCACAAGCTAGTCCAAATAAATATGGAGAGATGAAACTAACTGGTGGTGCAAACAATGTCAGATTGGAATACTGGATGTGTTAAGCCTGGTACATTGACGCCACAAATGGATATGCTACTAACCATATACAGGGACTAATACCAAGGAAATGGCACTCGTCTATCACAGCAGAAAGGCACCAACATTCCACCAGGATGTACCCCAATGACAAGGCTTCGACCTAACTCCTGATGAAAGGCAACAATCATATACTCCACCCACCAGAGAGACAAAAGAATGAATCAAACACCATGACAGCAGGCACTGAGCTTGCAGTAAGAACAAAAGGCACTGACCTTCAACTGGGATGAACACCAAGAACTGAAATCAACTACAAACCTGAAATAGTACTTGTAAAATTGAACAAACATTGGATATGGAATGACTGATACTGACCTTCCGGATGAGAGGTCAAATGCTGAACTGCCGGACGAGAGCACAGGTCGCTGCCTAATCCTTGGAAAACTGACATTGACTACACTGATGGGGCCATCTCCTGGCAGAGGTGTCCACCAGTTACTGGGATGACAAAATACAAGCGAAATCACAGGACCTCATGCCAGTGCTAAAAAATGTGAAACGCTAAAGTAATTCCAAAATAGATATTCATAATGCTGGTAGGATCATGTAGAATGGTAATGAGAATACGACACGTGGTGGACCGAGAAGTCACAGGGATCACAATCCGAGAGATTGGCAACGTGGCAGAAAACTAAGGGAATCGAATGTTATGTGCTGAAGCTGGGCTATGAAACAAATTAAAAGACATAGTGCTCCTCAAAATGAGCAACAATTAACCTAACTCCCCTTCCAAAAACTCACAATCTAGCAATTTACCTTAGAACACCAATTACTGACAATTCACCACCAACACCACCATCCCATCTTCAAACGGCTCTAACAGTACCGATTAATAATGTCAACTAATCACACTTAATCTAGTTCCTATACTGGATGCACTGGCTCTACCAGTTACTCCAGCACTGGATGCTCAAGCTATACCAGATCTTCAACCCATGCTGAACCTTCTGCCAATACCTTGCCCAACTCTGGACACGAACAAAGGCAATTGATTGAGTCCACGGCCATGGCCATTGCTATTGTTACGCAGCCAATGCCACTGGTGAGAGCAATGGGAGCCCCAGTCCTCAGAGAAGGTGACTTATCTAACTTCATCAAAGCCTAGGAAAGCTTCTCATTGCCCAATGGGACTTATCTGGTAGTGGAAGAGATTATCCCAACCTTCACGTTTTGCAGCTTTGAAACAATATCTGAGACGATGGAAATGATGAACTGATATTTCTGGAAGTACTGGGTGCTTTTGAAGATGGTACTGAAACGTGCATTCTGCCATGCCCATAGCCAAGGTTATATAAACACGAGATCTTACTTGGAGCGATGATAAATAGACCTGGCGAATAGTGGGAATGTCAGCCCGAAAGTCTGTATCGTAGCCTACGATATCATCAGCTGCAGTATGATCAACAAGGGAGCCTTGGCCAAGTACTCACAGGGAGATATAATGCGTGGAGCCCTCCCAAGAGTATTGAGAGTCAAAGCGGTAATGACACTTGAACTAGACCTGAGGGACCCCGCAACATCAAAACACAGCAGAACCCAAACACCAGTTGTTGACAGATGTGTGACAACCGATGCAATCACCCTGCTGGATCCGGATAGAGCAACTACAGCACCAGGAGTCTCTTCTTACTCAATCGCAGCTTGAGTTCCACTATCACTAATCTCTGTAGAGTTGAACCTTCCAGCAATCTCAAATCAAGAGACCCCAGCACCAGCAGAAGCCACAAAGGCGATTGATATTGCTAAAGCCGAAAATTCAAGTGACTTCAAAATGTACAATACGATGCAAGCCTTTGAAGCCTGGACTTTCCAGATGAGCAAAGTGAATGAGCCCAGATATGGAGATTACCAAACTACCAAACTGTACTCCATCCAAGCTGAACATCCACTACTGTACAGTCCAATAAACTTCCCACCTCTGAATTAATCGGCAGGACCCACTTACTACCAACTGGCATCCAATTACCAGCTGTATCTACAGTAATACATAGGACCCTATATCAATTGTGATGAGCTAGGACAGTTTCGGATGATCAATCCCAATTTGTATGTAGATCAGATACAGAGCATAGTCCACCTCACTGAATGGTGAAGACTAATATTTGGATAAAGCAGAGGAAAAAAGGTCAGATATTCGGATATTGACCAGAGACAAGGATTGTGTCAATGGGAGCATTCGCCCAGGAATGAGCTTGACAAAGGCAGCAGGGAGGGAGACCAACCACCACAGCTGCACCACAGCTACCCCAGCTGCAGCACATTGCAAGATATCAGCTGCTTCCGAAGGCCTGCACTCAGGTGACTGCATCACACTGATGTATTGCCCAACAGCTGTTGGATCATAGATGAGTTCTACTCTGGTTGGGCTACAGGTCAGGACGGTCAGGAAGACTGTAGTGGAGACCGTATTGAAGACTTGAGCAACAAGAATGAAGTGAAAGAAGATGGGTAAGGTGAATGCTAGGCAGAAAGTAGAGGAGAAAAGTTAAACTGAAAAGGAGAGTGTGATGCATTTAGACATGAAAGAGAGAGAAATACGGTTTGTAGTTGTGTGGAGGCAGACAGGATCTGTCTTCATGGGTAAGAGACAGAACAAGAGGAATGAGGTGACCAGGGTTGATAACATGAGGGCAGATATTGAGGTTGATGTCCTGGATGTTTGAATCAGTACTAGTAATCAGGAGAAGCAAACTATCATGAAAGTGGTAGCATTCATCAAGCAATCCCCAAAAGCATACTCCATCGAAAATATGCATTCAAAGACCCCACAGGCTCTGACAGTGCCACCAAAGAATGCATCAGGTAAGGATACTGGACAATTTGAAATCCTTCGAAGCAACCAATTCACATACAATATCCAAGTCTGTCAGGACAGCGAGACCTGGGAACTGAACTTTCCACTGGTACAAAAGGCTAAAATGCTCTCAGTTTTCAATGACAAACATGTTGCTACCTGGACCTCAGCTGCACCACAGACAATTGGAATTGCTCACATAACTGTTTTGTCTGGCCTGAATAATCACACCGAATGCACTGAATTCCACTACGCCAGGGCCTCTCTAATATTTCTTGGAAAGTGACAAGGGAACAAACATCACATACTGATCAATGATTGATTTGGATCTGCATGATGAGTGAAGCGGTCTGCAGGGAGTTGAACATTGAGTGGAACTGTGCCGACTGGAAAGCAATCACAGCTGATGGCAATAGGTCTAATTGGATCAACATGACACAGTCCATGTCTGTCAACATGCATTGTGTCATCATTTCCATGTCTATCTTTATTGCGAAATTCAAATGTGAACAGGTTATTGTAGGTTGCCCCTGGGAAACATAACTGTGAAAGTGTGACCAGAACCTAGATGATGGCAGTTGCGAGATCAGCACCTGCACCTTGGAAGGGTCAGAGAAGGTGACATTTGCCACTCCATCTTTGGGAGACAAGATGCATAGATTTACCAGCCGTAGTGTTAGTAATGGTTGCAACCCGCTAGCACAGTGTCAGGTTAGGGTTGTAACTGGAACCGAACTGGTACAATAACTTTTACTAGTGTTCGCAATGGTTCAAAAGTCCGTGTTCGGTTCCGGTTCCAGGTTGGGACCGAACCTGGACCGTTGCAATGTATTTGCATGCAATACCTGCTACTCAAATGTTAACATTTCTCGCTCTGATACTGTATCTGAGATCTCATTGTATCGTGACATAATCTATACGTGAAATGTCCAGTTTTATGCCCTCTTTTACCTCCCGTTCTCGGATTTGTGATCGCATTAATATTCGTTGAGTTACTATGAAAACCCCGTCATTTTGGCGGGATTTTCCGCTTTATTTGACAGCGACTCAACAAATATTGATCTGATCGCAAATCGGAGAACGGGAGATGAAAGAGCGTATCAAACTGCATATTCCACAAATAGACTATATTGCGATACAACGACAATTCAAATACTCAATTCAGGTGACACTTGTAGAAAGCACAACATGGAACCGGGGTCCGGTCCCAACCTGGCCCTAAACCAGGTGGTTTTATCTCCGTTCAAGAGGGCTTTGATCCGGTTCGAACCCCGCACCGCAGCCGGGTAACCCGGAATCCTTGGTGACACAAAGTTATGCTACAGGAATAACCCAGACCATTGCTTTTGGGGCAGTTCCCAACACAATACCCGATCCTTGGAAGCTGGGCATTTTAGCTCCGATTAAGTTTGAGAGTTCAGATTATATCGCAACATGATCTATCTGTGAAGTATGCAGTTCAGGGAGCTCATTTGCCTGGTTATCTCCAATTCGGAATCTGAGCAATATTCATTAAGTCACTGTGGGACACAAACGATTTAGGGCTGATAGTGAGCATTATTGCATTGCAACTCAACGAAGATTGATTGGATTGCAATTTCGATAATACAGTTTGCAAGAGCCCCGAAAACTGCATCTTGTGTGTATATTCCCAGTTGTGCTGCAATAAGAATTTGAATACTGAATTGCAGTCAAATGTGTAAGTACTGCTAAATGAGTCCACAGTCCAGTTCCATTCTGGCATGAAACCTGTCATTTTTGGACTAATCAGTGTAACAACCGCTCAGTGGTTAACGGGATCAGTTCATCCGCAGTCTTTAACCGGGACCAGTGTCTTGGTTTCTGTTTGAGCCCGAGCTGCAGCCGTGCAACCCAGAACCATTGCTAACACTAGCCAGCAGCTCAGGATCTGTATTTGCCTAGTAAAAGTAATGCTGACTTTTATGGATGGTGCCAGGCACTACGAAGAAAGGTTGGAATGTTCTGGGAGGACCGGTGGGCATGAAAAAGGCTCGAAAGGTAGAAATGGAGACAATAAGAAATTGCTTGATCGGACGAGGTCACTTCCAAGGAAAGTGGAAGAATTATTCATGGGGAAAGTGCAGGGAATAGTTGAGGAACAGGGGAAACAGCCAGTCAAAAAGGAGGTATATTGAAGGTGGTGAGAAAGTTTATGGGAAGAAGTGTGAATTGGAAGGATCAGTGGAAACTGGAGGAAGAATGGGTAGTCGAAAAATTGAATAGGACGAGTGTAGCAGAAGAGTGGTCGATGGGAGAGGAGGTGAGGATGAAGGAAAGAAGAGTAACATGTCAGAATCAACAACTGTTGGGTGGGTTTCTAAAAATCATATAGCACCGGCACTTAGTCAAATACAACCTGTTTCAGTATATGTTGACCTGCTGAAGTGCAACTTTGATCAAAGCGCCAAAGCAGACTGAGTACACACCCACTGGAAATGTGTTGCCCAGAATGTAAAGCCAGTTCACATTTGAGAAAGAAGTATACCAGATGTCTGACTGAACTAGAAAAATGAGCAATTGCCTGGGCTATTCCCGTACCAGGCCCTTGGGACAAGTAGCCTATCCCCACATTCTGCTGTGGAGAAATTGGCAAATGTTGACCCTTGACATAGTACAAGGGTACCGGAAAGCAAGTGTATTAGGGGAGAATGGGAGGGAAGCCCTCCTGGGTTTGCAAACGAATAGTGAGTATACCCACTTCGGCATATGGAAGACGCTGAGTGTGATCAGCAGTGACATTGAGCAACCCTATCATATCTGACTGCATGTTGAGCTGATTGGAAGTACGGATATCACTATGCCAAGGACTATGATGTAACTTGCCTCTTTTGTAGTTAGCACCATTAGTCATCGATCGACCTTATGTCGATGCGACATGTCTCGTTACACGATACAATAGACACACCTTCGCATACGCCCGCACACACTCGACTACTCGAGCGCACGCCACCGTACAACAGGTTATGAGCCCTTGCGTTTAAAAAGGGAACTGACGATCAATAGTTCCATTTTCGTTTGTCGAGTGGACATCGTCACGGAGAAGCGTCTCCACAAGCTAAGCAATTACCCCGCACCCCGCCGTATTTCTGACGGCGGCCGCTGGACGTCATCCGTAGAGTCCGAGAGACTACTATAACTGACGATTGCGATACAAGATGAGTTCGACTACGATCACCATCACCAAGTTCAATGGCACGAACTATGCACAATGGCCAACCGAGATGGCCCTTCTTCTCGAGCAGAAGCAAGTGTATGGAATCATCAAAGGATACGACGACAAGCCGGAAGAGCCAGCAGCAAACGCGACCGCTACAGAGAAGGCCGCTTTCAAAGACTGGATGAATCGCCATGGTGTTG